>Ga0268299_1000263_pt1 | contig 194269 bp, 192 predicted proteins | sample NOBtaG_FD_193484 | JGI IMG/M metagenome (GOLD analysis project Ga0268299, IMG submission 193484) | Activated sludge microbial communities from bioreactor in Nijmegen, Gelderland, Netherland - NOB reactor | ecosystem: Engineered > Bioreactor > Aerobic > Activated sludge | place: Netherlands... | reverse complement strand
GCCCGACCGGAAGAAGTCGCTGCTGCTGTCGACGCCGGCCGGCTGGCCGAGCCCGTGGGCAGCCCACCGCGATGGCGAGTGGGTGACGTGAGGGCTTGGCTCGATCAGCGATCCGGTTGATCGCCGTCTTCCTCGCGATCCAGAGATCGGTCGGGCGCCTTCTTGAAGATCGCGAGGTTGCTTCTCGCGAACGCTTCTTCCTGAATCTCGTCCGGGCTCGCCTGCTCGGCGAACCTGTTGCCCGGCGGTGCGCCGACCGCGATCACCCCGCGGCCGCCTCCGAAGATCGTCTCGCCCGGCTTGAAGTTGCGCTCGGTGAACTTCGCCATATCGTGCTCCCGTCGTTCATGCCGCCAGAACCGTGGCGCACTGCGCCAGGATCGCTTCGAGCATCGTCTGCCGGTGCAGCGCCAGCACCGGCTCGATGCCGCCGACGGCGTCGCGCTGGTAGCCGCCGGCGAGGTTCCACACCAGCGGCAGGCGGTGGCGCCGAGCGAGGGCGAAGACCAGCCGATCGCGCTCGCGCATGTCCTCGGTGGTGAGGAAGCCGCCGAGGGGGTCGTCGATATGGCAGTCGGCGCCGGCCTGGTACAGCACGAGCGCCCGCTTGCCGGCGACCTCGGCCATGTGGCGCTCGATCTGGCGCAGCATCCCGGGCTTGTCGCGGTAGCTGCCCGGCAACTTGCCGCCGTGGGTGACGTGAAGCACCCAGTCGGCGCCGAGCTGGCGGATGATGTCTTGCGTGCCGTCGCCGAAGTGCTGATCGCAGTCCAAGATGAGCACGCGGTCGACCAGACCTTGCGCCTTCAGCGCAGCCGCCGTGACCATCAAGCCGTTGAAGGTGCAGTAGCCGCCGCCCGAGCCGTGGTGCGCATGGTGAAACCCGCTGCTCGGGCTGCACGCGATCCGGCACCGGGCATCCCAGTGCTCGGGGTCCTGCAGGACGTGGCGGGCAGCGGCGAGCAGCGAGCCGGTGGTGTAGGGCACCGCAGCGGCGACGCGAGGGTCGCGGCTGTCGAAGCCGTTGTCGGCCCGGCAGGCCAGCACATCGTCGACGTAGGCCGCGTCGTGCGCGAGCTTGAGGGTGTCGCGGCTGGCCGGCTCGAAGGGGAAGACCTCGATCTCAGGGGCGATGTCGAAGCTGGCTTGCCAGTCAGACACCACCTTCGCCGGCTTGCCTGCGCTCGGGCTGTAGCTGTCGGTCGGGGTGGCCATCTTGGCGGTGTAGAAGACCGCGATCCTTGGCGGTGCGGTCTGGCCCTCGACCGCGCTGTCGGCCCCGAGGGGTCGGTCGGTAGATGTCATCGTGGTTCTCCACGCCCCGAGAGAATGGGTGTTCGGCGCGAGGCGCCGGGGCATGGCGTCGCGACCTTAGCCACGCATTTGTGAGTCGCCCGGCAAGCCGGAGGAAATTCGGCGACGCGGGGGATGCCGCCCCCGCTCGGTACTACCTGAACCCGTACATCAACCACTGCCGGGCGGCGTGCTCGCTGAGCAGTTGCTCGGCTTGCGCCCACCGAGGTGGGCTGCCTGCGATCAGCACCTCCACTGCGGCGGTGTGGATCCGGTACGCCAGCAGTCGCTGGCCTGTTCTCGTCCGCCAGGGCCGGATGGCCCACACCGTTGTCGTCGGCGGCTGTCTGCTTCTTCGCGGCGGGCCGGCGGGGACCAGTCCGTAGTCTCGACCGGCGACCGCTGCGCGCGGTGTCCGAACTCCTTCCATGCACACGCTCCTGCGAACCGCGCAGGCGCCGAAAAGGCCACCTCTACGGGCTCGGCTTGCGTGAGAAGTCGGTCGTTAGGACATGCGCGCATTTTAGCCGACTCGGCCCGCGGAGTCTCTACCGACTGGGTGGATGGCGAGGCTGCCGACCGAGGCGTCGAGAGCGGCCAGAGTGCACCCGCGGACTCACCATGCCACCATGACCGACGAAGACTTCGACGAACTGCTCTTTCGGAGCGCGCTTGAGTCCGCCCGGGGCGATGCGAGCGACCCCCTCATGCGGTTGGTGCGAGGCGTTCTCGCTTCCGGGCACGAGTCCCGCAGCGACGCGCGCCGGGAGGCCGGCCGTGAGGAGACCCTCGACCAGTACCTCGCGCGGCTGCAGCGGCAATGGGCCGCGGAGCATGAGGAACGGATGCGGCGGGCAGAGGCCGAGCAGGCTCGATCGCAGCGAGCGAGCGCGCAGATGCTGCGCGAGAGCGAAGCGGTTTCCGCTGAAGCCATGCGCCAGCGCCAGCCGCTGCCTCGGGCGTTGCCGAGCAACGATCACGATGAGTGGCGATGGCGCGGCGCCGATGAGTTCGATCGACGGTCAGCGCGGCATCAGGTGAGGGTGGCGCCCAATCCCCTCCCGGTGGGCCTGCTTGCCAGCGCGATGGCTGGCGGTCGGGCAATCGAGGCGCTGCTGGGGCGGCTACCGCCTGCCCCGTGGGACTCGGGTCGCTGAGGACTACGCGTGCTCGCGGCGAGCGCACTCGATCGCTTGGGCGCGCAGGTTGGCAGATGCGGCGTGGGCGGCCGCGCCGACATGGGTCGCGCCTTCGACCGCCAAGTCTTCGAGCTGGGCGAGGAAGCCGACGCGGTAGCCGCTGGCCGGCCCGCGGGCCTGATGGTCCATTTGCCCGACGATCGTTGTCAGCGCGGCGGTGTGCCCCGTGCGGCGCACGAAGTCGACGTACAGCGCAGCCCACACGCGGCCAGTCGCGCAGGCTTCGGCGTAGTTGGTCGCTGGCGGGGTCGCCCAGAAGCGCGGGGCGCGACCGCGAGCGCGGGTGACGAAGGGCAGGTTGAAGAGTTCGGTGGAGTGCATGAAGCTGGTCAGGTCGACGCACCCGATCGGCGCAGATTCAGTGTCAGCTGCACCGGGCCGACGATGCAACGGTGACCGAGCGCGCTGATGTAGATCAGCGAGGTAGACAGACCTCAACGCCCGCAGAGGAGTGGGAGCTTGCAGCGTGCGCGCGATAGCACGCGCGAGAACGTGGGTCGCCGGCGAAGCAGAACCGCAAGGCCGATCGTGGTCAGCGCTAACGATCCAGGCAAGGATACAACTTGAGCATCCGAGAACTCGGCGTAGCTGTGGAAGTGGCCAGGGAACCCGCTACCGGGGGTCGGCGCGATTACGACGAACAGCTCATTGAGACCTGCGTGAGTTAGCGAGGTCGTCTCTACCCCGCCAGAGGTCCGCGAATCGTCGTTGTCGTCGACGATCAGGACTCCGTTCAACCACGCCTTGCCATCGCCGCCGAAAGAGTAGTGGAAAGCGCTGTACGTTGGGATGGTGTCGAGCACAAAGCTTCGCCGGAAGTAGGCGCGCTCCGCACCAGTGGCCGAGAACGGCCAGAGCACGTCCGCAAACGGGTTGTCGATCTGCACGTCGGCTGCCGACCATGTGCTTTGGTCAAGCGACTGCTGCCACAGTGAGTCCGTGGGCAAGAGCGACGCGTACGTTGAACACGCGACGCCCAACATCATCGTGACAGCGGCGTCACGGAACCGGCGCGCGATCAATCGACCGCCGCGGCCGATTTCCAGCACTTTTCTGGCACTCGGGACCGCGCCTGCCAAGAATGCCTCCCTAAGTGCTTGATCTACTTGGTGGGCAGTGCAGGGTTCGAACCTGCGACCCCTGCCGTGTGAAGGCAGTGCTCTACCGCTGAGCTAACTGCCCGGATCGGTCGCAGCCGCCTCGGGGGCGGCCTTCCGGGAGGCGCGCATTATGCCACCGCGGTTCGCCACACCGTGCGGCCGCCGCAGGCCTTGTCGAGGTCGGCGAGCAGCGCCTCGTGCGCCGCGGCCTCGTCGTCGCTGGCGGCCAGCACCGGCAACTCGAAAGCGGCGAGATCGATGTGCGCGAGGTCGGCGAGTGCGTGTGCGGCCTCGGCAGCGTCGATCACCAGCGAGTCCTGGCCGCGGGTCATGCGGATGTAGACCTCGGCCAGCAGTGAGGCGTCGAGCAGCGCGCCGTGCAGCGTGCGCGCCGAGTTGTCGACCTCGAGCCGCTTGCACAGCGCATCGAGCGAGTTGGCCTTGCCGGGGTAGCGCTCGCGCGCCATCGCCAGCGTGTCGGTGATGCGCGCTGCGACTTCGGAAAGCGGCGACCGATTCAGCCGCGCCAGCTCGGCGTCCAGGAAGCCGACGTCGAACTCGGCGTTGTGGATGATCAACTCGGCACCCTGCAGGAAGGCGAGCACTTCTTCGGCCACCTCGGCGAAGCGCGGCTTGCCGGCGAGGAACTCGTCGGCAAGCCCGTGAACACGCTGCGCATCGGCATGGCTTGCGCGCTCGGGGTTCAGGTAGTGGTGCAGGTTGCGGCCGGTGAGGCGGCGGTCGAGCATCTCGATGCAGCCGATCTCGACGATGCGGTCGCCGCTGGCGGCGTCGAGGCCGGTGGTCTCGGTGTCGAGGAAGATTTGTCGCATGGTGGCTCCGCGATGCTACGCGGCGCGGCGGCCGGCCCACCACCACATCCAGGCACCGGCGGCCACCATCGGCAGGCACAGCCACTGGCCCATGCTCATGCCGAAGGCCAGCAGCCCGAGGAAGCTGTCGGGCTCGCGGAAGTACTCGGCGGTGAAGCGCAGCACGCCGTAGCCGACCAGGAAGGCCCCCGAGATCTGCCCGGTGGCTCGCGGCCGCTTCGCGTACAGCCACAGCAGCACGAACAGCAGCAAGCCTTCGAGCGCAAACTGGTAGAGCTGCGACGGGTGCCGCGGCACCGGGCTGCCGCTTTGCGGAAACACCATCGCCCAGGGCAGCGAAGCATCGGCCGCGCGACCCCACAGCTCGCCGTTGATGAAGTTGCCGATGCGCCCCGAGGCGAGCCCGGTGGGGACGCAGGGCGCGATGAGATCGGTCACCTGCAGGAAGGTGCGCCCGCGCGAGCGGGCGAAGAGCGCCATCGCGGCAATGACCCCGAGCAACCCGCCGTGGAAGCTCATGCCGCCCTTCCACACCATCAAGACCTCGAGCGGGTTCGCGAGGTAGTGGCCGGGCTTGTAGAAGATCGCGTAGCCGAGCCGGCCGCCGACGACGACGCCGAGCACGCCCCAGAACAGCAGGTCCTCGATGTCGCGGCGGCTGAAGCCCTGCGCCGCCACCCAGGGCTGCTGCGTGCGCCGGACACCCAGCCACCAGAAGAGCCCGAAAGCGACCAGGTAGGTCAGCCCGTACCAGTGGATCTGCAGCGGCCCGAGAGCAACGGCCACGGGGTCGAACTGCGGGTGCGTCAGCATGGGCGGCGATGCTAGCAGCGGCTCCTAGAATGGCCGGCTTCGATCCCCCCGACCCGCTTCCGGAGTGTCTTGATGGCCGACAAGATCAACCGCCGCTCGGCGAACATCACCGAGGGCGTCGCGCGCGCGCCCAACCGCTCGATGTACTACGGCATGGGGTACACCGAGGGCGACTTCGGCAAGCCGATGATCGGCGTCGCCAACGGGCACTCGACGATCACACCCTGCAACTCCGGCCTGCAGAAGCTCGCCGACGCCGCCGTCGAGGGACTGAAAGCCGCCGGCGCCAACCCGCAGATTTTCGGCACGCCGACGATCAGCGACGGCATGGCGATGGGCACCGAAGGCATGAAGTACAGCCTGGTCTCGCGCGAGGTGATCGCCGATTGTGTCGAAACCTGCGTCGGCGGCCAGTGGATGGACGGCGTGCTCGTGATCGGCGGCTGCGACAAGAACATGCCCGGCGGCATGATGGGCATGCTGCGTGCCAACGTGCCGGCGCTCTACGTCTACGGCGGCACCATCCTGCCCGGCAAATACAAGGGGCAGGACCTGAACATCGTCTCGGTGTTCGAGGCGGTCGGCCAGTTCAGCGCCGGCCGCATGAGCGAGGAGGACTTCTGCCAGATCGAGCGTCGCGCCATCCCCGGCAGCGGCTCGTGCGGCGGCATGTACACCGCGAACACGATGTCGTCGGCGTTCGAGGCGCTCGGCCTCTCGCTGCCGTACTCGTCGACGATGGCCAATGTCGAGGACGAGATCGTCGCCAACGTGCGCGAAGCGGCGCGGGTGCTTGTGCAGGCGGTGAAGAACGACTTGAAGCCGCGCGACATCGTCACCCGCGAGAGCATCGAGAACGCGGTCGCGGTGATCATGGCCACCGGCGGCTCGACGAACGCGGTGCTGCACTTCCTGGCCATCGCGCATGCCGCCGGCGTCGACTGGCGCATCGAAGACTTCGAACGCATTCGCCGCAGGGTGCCGGTGCTGTGCGACCTGAAGCCGAGCGGGCGTTTCCTCGCCATCGACCTGCACCATGCCGGCGGCATCCCGCAGGTGATGAAGGTGCTGCTCGAGGCCGGGCTGCTGCACGGCGATTGCCTGACGATCACCGGCAAGACGGTGCGCGAGAACCTGGCCGCGGTGCCGGCCGCGCCGCGCGCCGACCAGGAGGTGATCCGCCCGATCGGCAACCCGATGTACGGCGAAGGCCACCTCGCGATCCTGAAGGGCAACCTGAGCCCCGAGGGCAGCGTCGCGAAGATCACCGGGCTGAAGAACCCGGTGATGACCGGCCCGGCGCGCGTCTTCGACGACGAGCAGAGCGCGCTGGCAGCGATCATGGCCGGCGCGATCAAGCCGGGCGACGTGATGGTGCTGCGCTACCTCGGCCCGAAGGGCGGGCCGGGAATGCCCGAGATGCTGGCCCCGACCAGCGCGTTGATCGGCCAGGGCCTCGGCGAGTCGGTCGGGCTGATCACCGACGGGCGCTTCTCCGGTGGCACCTGGGGCATGGTGGTCGGCCATGTCGCGCCCGAGGCCTACGAGGGCGGCACGATCGCGCTCGTGCAGGAGGGCGACCCGGTGACGATCGACGCGCACCGGCTGCTGCTGCAGCTGGACGTACCGGACGACGAGATCGCCCGCCGCCGCGCGGCCTGGAAGCAGCCGGCGCCGCGCTACACGCGCGGGGTGCTCGCGAAGTTCGCGAAGAACGCCTGCAGCGCCAGCGGCGGCGCGGTGCTCGACAGGTACTGAGTGCCCCCAGGGCCGGGCCAGCCCGGCCCGCCCCCCGTGGGGGTTCAAGTCGACCGGCAGAGCCGGATCGTCTTGAGAGTGCCCCCAGGGCCGGGCCAGCCCGGCCCGCCCCCCGTGGGGGTTCAAGTCGACCGGCAGAGCCGGATCGTCTTGAGAGTGCCCCCAGGGCCGGGCCAGCCCGGCCTGCCCCCCGTGGGGGTTCAAGTCGACCGGCGGAGCCGGATCTACTTGTGAGCGCCGCCCTTCGGCGGTTCGCCGCCACCGGCGCGTTCGCGCGCGCTGTCGGCGGCCTTCTGCATCTCACGCTTGCGGCGGTCGCTGTGGACATTGAGCCCGAGCGCCTCCATGTCGCGTTCGCGGCGCGCGATCTTGCGTTCTTCCATGCGACGGATCGCGCGCTTCTGCGTCAGGCCGGTGGAATCGGCATAGAGCCACCAGACGACCGCGGCAATGAAGGGCGACAGGATCCACAGCCAAGACCAGCCGGCCACGGGGTCGATCTCGAGCAACTTCAGCAGCAGCAGCACGACGCCGACAGCCACGAAGATCATGGGGTGCCTCCGGCTGTGAACCGGCTGCCACTGTAGCGCAGCGGCGCCCCGCCGCGTGGTCCATCATCGCCGCGATGGACCCCGCACCTTCCGATTCCGACGACACCGACCGCCGCTTGCGCGAACGCGCGCTTCGCGTCACGCCCGGCGGCATGACCGGGCACCTGAATGCCGCGCTTCTGCCCGGCGGCTACCCGCAGTTCTTCACCGACGGCGACGGCTGCCGCGTGCGCGACGCGAACGGCCGCGAGTACATCGACTTCATGTGCAGCTGGGGCCCGGTGCTGCTCGGCCACCGTCACCCCGAAGTGGAGGCCGCGGCCGACACCCAGCGCCGGCTCGGCGACTGCCTGAACGGGCCGACCCCACGATTCGTCGAGCTGGCCGAGCGGCTGGTCGACCGCATCGCGCATGCCGACTGGGCGATGTTCCAGAAGAACGGCACCGACGCCACGACGCTGTGCCTGACGATCGCCCGCGCCGCCACCGGGCGCCGCAAGGTGCTGGTCGCGCGCGGTGCCTATCACGGCTCGGCGCCGTGGTGCACGCCGTCGCCGGCGGGTGTGGTGGCGGAGGACCGGGTGCACCTGCTGCCCTTCCGTTACAACGACGTCGCCAGCGTCGACGCTGCAGCGGCCGCGGCTGGCGACGACCTCGCCGGCGTGATGGTGTCGCCGTTCCGGCACGACTACGGGGTTGACCAGGAACTGCCCGATCCGGCTTTCGCGCGGCACCTGCGCAGGTTGTGCAACAGCCGCGGGGCGGTGCTGATGCTCGACGAGGTGCGCACGGGCTTTCGGCTGCACGACGCCGGCAGCTGGGAGCCGCTGGGGGTGCGCCCCGACCTCGCCGCGTGGAGCAAGGCGATCGCCAACGGCCACGCGCTGGCCGCCGTCACCGGCACCGATTCGCTGCGCGACGCCGCAACCCGCGTCTTCGCCACCGGGTCGTTCTGGGCGGGGGGCGTCGCGATGGCGGCCGCGTTGGCGACGATCGAGGTCGCCGATCGCAGCGGCCTCGTACCGCACCTCGAGCGGGTGGGCCGCCGGTTTCGCGACGGCATCGCAGGGCAGGCCGCGAGCCACGGCGTGGCGGTGCGGCAGAGCGGCCCGGTGCAGATGCCGCTGATGCTGTTCGCCGACGACCCCGGGTTCGAGAAGGGGTCGTTCTTCTGTCAGCATGCGCTGGCGCGGGGGGTGTATCTGCACCCGCGGCACAACGTGTTCCTCTCGCTGGCGCACGGGGAGGCCGAGATCGACCTCGCACTGGCTGCCACCGACGAGGCTTTCGCAGCGGTGGCGCAGCGGTTCGGGAGGGGTTGACCGGCGCTCGCGCACCGCACCGCACCGCGCCAGCGCGCGGCCTGGGTCAGTTGGTCTGGGCCAACTGATCCAGGATGGCTGGGTTCTGGCTTCGGCACGTCGCTTCGCGACTTCACATCCGCTCTCGCGGATGTGAGCCTGCGCCGAAATCCTGCGACTCGCGGCGCTCGCGCGCCGCACCGCGCCAGCGCGCGGCCTCGATCAGTTGGTCTGGGCCAACTGATCGAGGATCGCAGGATTTTCCAGGGTGCTGGTGTCCTGGGTGATGGCTTCGCCTTTCGCAATGCTGCGCAGCAGGCGTCGCATGATCTTGCCGCTGCGGGTCTTGGGCAGGTTGTCGCCGAAGCGGATGTCCTTCGGCTTGGCGATCGGGCCGATCTCCTTGGCCACCCAGTTGCGAAGCTCGTTGGCGATCTTCTTCGCCTCGTCGCCGGTGGGGCGTGAGCGCTTCAGCACCACGAAGGCGCAGATCGCCTCGCCGGTGGTCTCGTCGGGGCGGCCGACCACCGCCGCCTCGGCGACCAGCTCGGTGCAGCTGACCAGCGCCGATTCGATCTCCATCGTGCCCATGCGGTGGCCGCTGACGTTGAGCACGTCGTCGATGCGGCCGGTGATCGTGAAGTAGCCGCTCTTCGCATCGCGGATCGCACCGTCGCCGGCCAGGTAGTACTTGCCCTGGAAGTCGGCAGGGTAGTAGCTCTTCTTGTAGCGCTCGGGGTCGCCCCAGATGGTGCGGATCATGCTGGGCCAGGGCTTGCGCACGACCAGGATGCCGCCCTGCCCCCAAGGCACTTCTTTGCCGGTCTCGTCGACCACCGCGGCGTCGATTCCCGGGAACGGCAGCGTGCACGATCCCGGCACCAGCGTCGTCGCGCCGGGCAGCGGCGTGATCATGTGGCCGCCGGTCTCGGTCTGCCAGAAGGTGTCGACGATCGGGCACCGGCCACCGCCGATGTGCTGGTGGTACCACTCCCAGGCCGCCGGGTTGATCGGCTCGCCGACGGTGCCCAGGATGCGCAGGCTGCCGAGGTCGTAGTTGCGCGGGTGCGCCGCGGCGTTGCCGTCGGCGGCCTTGATCAGCGAGCGGATCGCCGTCGGCGCGGTGTAGAAGATCGTCACCTTGTGCTGCTGGATCATCTTCCAGAAGCGCCCGGCATCCGGGTAGGTGGGCACCCCCTCGAAGACGATCTCGGTGCCACCCAGCGCCAGCGGCCCGTAGGCGATGTAGGTGTGGCCGGTCACCCAGCCGATGTCGGCGGTGCACCAGAAGATGTCGTCGGGCCTCAGGTCGAAGGTCCACTTGGTCGTCAGCGCCGCGACCAGAAGGTAGCCGCCGGTGCTGTGCTGCACACCCTTGGGCTTGCCGGTCGACCCGCTCGTGTAGAGCAGGAACAGCGGGTGCTCGGCGCCCACCCACTCGGGTTCGCAGGTCTCGCTCTGCGCGGCCAGCTCATCGTGCAGCCAGCGGTCGCGAGCCGGGTTCCAGGCGATCGTTCCGCCGGTGCGCTTGTAGACGACGACATCGCGAATGGTGTCGCAGCCACCGAGCGCCAGCGCCTCGTCGACGATGGCCTTCAGCGGCAGTGCCTTGCCGCCGCGCTGCTGCTCGTCGGCGCAGATCACCATCACCGCGCCGGCGTCCTGGATGCGGTCGCGCAGGCTCTGCGCCGAGAAGCCGCCGAACACCACCGAGTGCGTCGCGCCAATGCGCGCGCAGGCCTGCATCGCGGCCACGCCCTCGACGCTCATCGGCATGTAGATGACGACGCGGTCGCCCTTCTTGACGCCACGCTGCTTCAGCGCGTTGGCCAGCCGGCACACCTGGGCCAGCAGCTGGGCGTAGGTGATGCGCGTCACCTGCCCGTCGTCGGCCTCGAAGATGATCGCGGTCTTGTTGCCGAGCCCACGTTCGACGTTGCGGTCGAGGCAGTTGTACGAGACGTTGAGCGTGCCGTCCTCGAACCACTTGAAGAAAGGCGCCTCGCTCTCGTCGAGGACTTTCGTGAACGGGGTCTTCCAGCTCAGCATCTCGCGTGCCAGCCTTGCCCAGTAGGCCTGATAGTCGGCCGTGGCCTCCTTCACCAGCGCCTCGTAGGCGGCGCTGCCCGAGACATGGGCCTTGGCGACGATGTCGGCCGGCGGCGGATAGTGCTTCAGCTCGTGGGGGGCTTGGGCGTCGGACATCTTTCCAGTCTCCTCGAGGTGGACGCAGGGCGAAGCGGGTCGCAAGACGGCAAGCGAAGGCGGCCTTCGCGGGCAGCGTAGGCAGCGGCTCTTACTGACCCCTGACAATACAATCTTCGTTCATCGTTGCCCGATTGATAACCGCCACCCGATGAATGAAAACCCCAACAGCGGCGCCGTGAAGCTGGGCCCGCTGCCGAGCCTGATCTTCGCCAGCCGCTGGCTGCAGCTGCCGCTGTACATCGGGCTCATCCTCGCGCAGGCGGTCTACGTCGTGCATTTCTGGGTCGAGCTGGTGCACCTGATCGAGGCCGCCTTCGGCGACCAGGCCGCGCTGGCCAAGCTGGTGACGAGCATCGGCTACGTCAGCACCGTGCAGGTGACCGGGCTCAACGAGACGATCATCATGCTCGTCGTGCTGGCGCTGATCGACGTCGTGATGATCTCCAACCTGCTGATCATGGTCATCGTCGGCGGCTACGAGACCTTCGTCTCGCGGCTGCGGCTCGAGGGCCACCCCGACCAGCCGGAGTGGCTCTCGCATGTCAACGCCTCGGTGCTGAAGGTCAAGCTCGCCACCGCGATCATCGGCATCAGCTCGATCCATCTGCTGAAGACCTTCATCAACGCCGCCAACTACACCGACAAGGTGCTGCTGTGGCAGACGGTGATCCACATCGCGTTCCTGTTCTCGGCGCTGGCCATCGCGCTCGCCGACCGCGTGATGGCACCCTCGGCCGCACCCGCGCATTGACGCCGGCGCGGCAGCGGCACCGCCCTTCGGGACATCAACCATGACGCCCATGACCACCACCATCCACCAAGCCGATCTCGTCGACACCGTCGCCGCCGCGCTGCAGTACATCAGCTACTACCACCCGGCGGACTACATCACCCATCTGGCACGCGCCTACGAGGGCGAGGCGTCGCCGGCAGCCAAGGACGCCATCGCGCAGATCCTCACCAACTCGCGCATGAGCGCCGAGGGCCGGCGCCCGATCTGCCAGGACACCGGCATCGTCAACGTCTTCCTCGAGATCGGCATGGACGTGCGCTTCGAGGGCTTCACGGGCTCGATCGAGGACGCCGTCAACGAAGGCGTGCGCCGCGGCTACACGAACAAGGACAACCTGCTGCGCGGGTCGGTGCTGGCCGACCCGATCTTCGAGCGCAAGAACACGAAGGACAACACGCCGGCAGTCATCCAGATGACCGTGGTGCCGGGCAACAAGCTCGGCGTGACAGTGGCGGCCAAGGGCGGCGGCAGCGAGAACAAGAGCAAGCTGAAGATGATGAACCCGAGTGACTCGATCGTCGACTGGGTGCTCGAGACGGTGCCGACGATGGGCGCCGGCTGGTGCCCGCCGGGCATGCTCGGCATCGGCGTCGGCGGCACTGCCGAGAAGGCGATGCTGCTCGCGAAGCAGGCGCTGATGGAGCCGATCGACATGTTCGACCTGCTTGCGCGCGGGCCGGCGAACAAGCTCGAGGAACTGCGCATCGAGCTCTACCAGAAGGTCAACGCGCTCGGCATCGGCGCGCAGGGCCTCGGCGGGCTGACCACCGTGCTCGACGTGAAGATCGCCACCTACCCGACCCATGCCGCCGGCAAGCCGGTGGCGATGATCCCCAACTGCGCCGCGACGCGGCACGCGCATGTCGTGCTCGACGGCTCCGGCCCGGCCTACCTCGAGCCGCCGAGCCTGGACCTCTGGCCCGACGTGAACTGGGCGCCCGACTACAACAAGAGCAAGCGGGTCGACCTCAACACGCTCAGTGCCGCCGAGGTGGCGAGCTGGAAGCCCGGCCAGACGCTGCTGCTGTGCGGCCGGATGCTCACCGGCCGCGACGCCGCGCACAAGCGCGTGCAGGACATGCTCGCCAAGGGCGAGCCGCTGCCGGTGGACTTCAAGGGCCGTGTCATCTACTACGTCGGCCCGGTGGACCCGGTGCGCGACGAGGTCGTCGGCCCGGCAGGCCCCACCACCGCGACGCGGATGGACAAGTTCACCGAGATGATGCTCGCCCAGACCGGGCTCGCGGCAATGATCGGCAAAGCCGAACGCGGGCCGGCAGCGATCGAGGCCATCCGCAAGCACAAGAGCGCCTACCTGATGGCCGTCGGCGGCGCCGCCTACCTGGTCTCGAAGGCGATCAAGGGCGCGAAGGTGGTCGGCTTCGCCGACCTCGGCATGGAAGCCATCTACGAGTTCGACGTCGTCGACATGCCGGTGACGGTGGCGGTCAGCGCTGACGGCACCAGCGTGCACGACACTGGGCCGAAGGAGTGGAAGGCGAAGATCGGCGGGATCCCGGTCGCGGTGGCTTGAGGCACCGGTAGCCGGCCGGTCGCTGCCGCCGGCAGCCACCGACGGGGGCCGGGCTCCCGGACGGCGCACCGTGCGATGGCCCGTCGCCACGGCCTGGGTATGGCCCGTCGCGGCGGCGGTGGCTGGCTCCTTCGGGTCATGCGCCGGCGGGGCCCGGTTCGCAGAATTTGCAGCCAATGCAAAGCGAACCGACGAGGCCGACGATGACCCCCGACCCCTTCACCCGCGTCTCGATGCTCGAGACGCTGATCCTCGAGCGTTGCCATCAGCGGGCAGTGCTCTCGCTCGCCAACCCTGCTGACGACACCCGGTCGGTCCAGACCGACGCCGCGGGCGTCGGCACCGCGATGGCGATGGCGATGCACGACCGGCTGGTCGTCCACCACCGCCAGTCGGCGGCGCTGCTGGCCCGTGGCGCCGGCATCGGCGACCTCGTCGCCGAGCGGGTGGCGCCGGCGCGCGGCTGGATCGGCAACCGCCCCGGGGCGCTGTACCGGTGGGCGGCTGGCCGCGGCGTGCTGCTGACCTCGACGCTGGCCGGCAGCGAGCTGTCGCTGGTGCCCGGTGTCGCGCTGTCGCAGAAGGCCTCGCGCCCGCTCGCCGGCGGGGTCGCGGTGGCGCTGTTCGACGCCGCAGCCACGCCGCGGGGCCTGGCCGCCGAAACGCTCGACAGCGCCCGCGAGTGCCAGTTGCCGCTGCTGCTGGTGGCCACCGCACCGGCGGCGCACGCCGGTGCCGGTGCCGTCGACGGCGACGATGTCGAAGCCGTCTACCACGCGGTGCGCGAAGCGCTCGCCGCGCTGCGCGGCGGCAGCCGGGCGCTGCAGCTGACGCTGCGGCTGGCCCCCGGGGCCGACGCGGTGGCCCGCCAGACGCGGCGGCTGCTCGATGCGGGCATCACCAGCCCGGGCGAGCTCGGCGTGATGCACCAGCGGGCGCAAGCCCAGGTCACCGCCGCGCTCGCCGCCGCGGCCAGCACCCCGGACGTCCCGCTCGGCGCTGCCCCTGCGGCGCGCACCGAACAACGGCTGGCCGCGTGAACCGCGGCCGGCCACGAGAGGAAGACCGATGAACCGCCCCACCCCGCCGCTGCTGCCGTGGCCGGTGCTGCTGTTGCTGCTGCCTGCGCTGGCGCTGCTTCAGCCGCTGCTGGCCTGAGCGCCGACGCCGGCAACCGCCCCCCGTCTCCCGCGCCTCCCGCCGCGCCACCGCGGCGGGCCAGGATCGCCTGCACCCCCCGAAAGCCACCGCCCTCGAACCACCCCGGAGAAGCCACGATGAAAACCCGAACCCTGCCGCTCGTCGCCGCCGTCGCGGCGCTCTCGCTCGGCGGCTGCGCGTCGGTCGTCAACGACCCGACGCAGAGCCTGCGCATCGAAACCAAGACCGCCGATGGCCGCATGGTCACCGGCGCCGACTGCTCGCTGACCGGCGACCGCGGCACGATGAGCGCCCGCTCCGGCGAGACGCTGCCGGTGCGCCGCTCCGCCGCCGACATCGACATCGTCTGCCGCCAGGCCGGCCAGCCCGAGGCGGCAGCCCGCGTGATCTCGCGCGCCAACGCCGGTTTCGCCGGCAACCTGATCCTCGGCGGCGGCATCGGGATGATCGTCGACCACAAGACAGGCAGCGCCTACACCTACCCGAGCTGGGTGCAGCTGGTCTTCGGTCGCACGCTGGTGTTCGACCGCTCGGCCGAACGCGACGGCCTGCCGGTGCCCGGCGTCGAAGTCGGCCGCCAGCAGGCCGCCCGCTGACGCAGCCGCGAAGCTCAACCGACCGAAGGAAAGACGATGAACCACCCGACCCCGTCGCTCGCCGAGCGCCACCCGATCACGATCCGCCCGCAGCTGCCGCGGCTCGACATGTATGGCCCGATCCACAAGGCGCTGCGCCTCTTCATGGCCGACACGCTGACCCGGCTGGGCAGCGCCGACCTCGACGACGAGGCCGATCGCGAGCGGGTGCTCGACCAGCTCGACGCGATGCTGGTGCAGATGCGCCAGCACCTCGAGCACGAGAACGACTTCCTGCACACCGCGATCGAAGCCCGCCGCCCGGGCGGCGTGCGCCGCTTCGCCGACGACCATCTGCAGCACCGCGAGTCGATCGGCAACCTCGAGGACGAGTCGCTTTCGCTGCGCCAGGCGCGCGACGGACAGCGCGGCTCGATCGGCGCGCGCTTGTACCGCCACCTTGCGCTGTTCGTCGCCGAGAACCTCGAGCACATGCACCGCGAGGAGGTCGAGAACAACGCCTCGCTGTGGTCGCTGTACTCCGACGAGGAGCTGGGCACGATCCACGACCAGCTGATCGCGTCGATCGCGCCCGAGGAGATGGCGCAGGCGCTGCGCTGGATGTGCGCGACGCTGTCGCCGCAGGAGCTGGCCGGGATGTTCGGCGGCATGCGCCAGAAGGCACCGGCGCCGGTGTTCGAGGGGCTGCTGGCGCTGGCCAACCGACACCTGAGCCAGGAGCGTTGGGCCAAGCTGGCGCGGGCCCTGGGTGTGCCGCCGGCGCCGGGGCTGGTGACCGTCTAACGGCGCGGCCGCGCATCCGGCCGCGCTTTCGCGCCGTACCGAACGGTGCCCCTGCGAACCCTCTCCGGAGCGATCGAGATGAACCGTTGGATCCGCCGCGGCCTCGCCGCGCTGGCCGCCCTCCTGCTGCTCGCCACCGGCGTCGTGCTCGCCGGCTGGCTGCTCGCCGAGCAGCGCGCCGAGCGCCGCGTCACGGTCGGCGTGGCGCCGATCGTGTTGCCCGACGACGGCGCCGCCCTCGAACGCGGCGGCTACCTGTACCGTTCGCGCGGCTGTGCCGACTGCCACGGCGCCAGCGGCGCCGGCAAGGTCTTCGTCGATGCACCCGGCATCAGGCTCGCCGGCCCCAACATCAGCCGCGGGCGCGGCAGCGCCGTCACGGCCTATCGCAGCGAGGACTGGGTCCGGGCGGTGCGCCACGGCGTCAAGCCCGACGGCCGCCCGCTGCGCGTGATGCCGAGCGAGGACTACAACCGGCTGACCGATGCCGACCTGGGCGCGCTGGTGGCCTATGTGCGCAGCCTGCCGCCGGCGCCGGGCGGCGGCGCGGTGCTGCAGTTGCCGACGGTGGCCCGCGTGATGTACGGGCTGCGCCTGATCGACGACGCGGCCGCGAAGATCGATCACCGGCTGCCGCCGCAGCCGCCGGTGGCCGAAGGCGTGACCGTTGACCATGGTCGTTATGTCGCGCAGATGTGCCTCGGCTGCCACGGCCCGCGGCTCGAAGGCGGCCGCATCGCCGGCGGCCCGCCGGACTGGCCGCCGGCGTCGCGCCTGGTGCCGGGCGCCGGCAACGTGATGGACCGCTACGCCGACGCCGGGTCGCTGCAGCAGATGTTCAAGAGCGGCCGTCGCGCCGACGGCTCGAAAGTCGCGGTGATGCCGTTCGAGGCGTTGTCGCAGCTCAGCGATACCGACACCCGTGCGCTGCACCTGTACCTGAAGAGCCTGCCCGCCCACTGAGGTGCCGATGCGCCCGGTCCTGGGGCACTCGCCGATGGGCGTGGACGCGAGGCCCCGACGGTGTTCAGAGCGCCACCGCCTCCGTGGCCACGACCCAGGCCTCGAGTGCCTGGGGTGCCAGCGGCTTCGCAAAACGGTAGCCCTGCAACTCGTCGCAGCCGAGCGAGCGCAGCAACGACTCCTGGGCCTCGGTCTCGACCCCCTCGGCCACCACCTGCTTGCCGAGCGCACGCGCCAGCGCGACGATCGACCGCGCCACCGCGGCCGCCGCCTCGTTGTGCCCGAGGTCGACCACGAAGCCGCGGTCGATCTTCAGCACGTCCACCGGCAGCCGGTACAGCTGCGACAGCGACGAGAAGCCGGTGCCGAAGTCGTCGAGCGCGATGCGCACGCCGGCCTCGCGCAGCGGCTGCAGCTTGGCCGCGGCGTCCGCGGCGTCGGCGATGAACAGGCTTTCGGTCAGCTCGATCTCGAGGTCGCTGCCGCGCAGCCCGTGGCGCTGCAGCCCGGCAAGCACCTCGGCGGCGAAACCCCCATGGCGCAGCTGCAGCTCGGAGACGTTGACCGCGACCCGCGCCACCGCGACGCCGGCATCGCGCCACTGGCGCAGCTGCCGGCAGGCCTCGGACAGCACCCAGCGGCCGAGCGGCTCGACGAGCCCGGTCTCCTCGGCCAGCGGCACGAACTGCATCGGCCCGATCAGCCCACGCTCCGGATGCTGCCAGCGCACCAGCGCCTCCAGCGACACCGGCGCGTCGCCGGCGCAACGCAGGCGCGGCTGGTAGTGCAGCAGCAAGCGGCCGGCATCGCGCGGGCCGGCACGCGCCGCCCAGGGCGTCGTCATCACATCGAGCACGGCGCGCAGCTCGCGCTGCAGCCAGGCGCGCTCGACGGCGCGCTCGTCGAGCGCGGGGTCGAACCAGGCATGGCGGCCGCGGCCGGCCGACTTGGCGGCGTACATCGCCATGTCGGCGCGCCGCAGCAACTCGACGCGGTTGCGGCCGTGGTCGGGGAAGTGCACGAGGCCGACGCTGGCGCCGATGCGCACCTGCTGCCGCCCCAGCGTCCACGGCGACTCGATGCGCCGGCACAGCCGCTGCGCCAGCGCCTCGGCGGCGGCCTTGCCGGCGCGGGTGCCGACGACGAACTCGTCGCCGCCCGGGCGCGCGGCGAGTAGCGCGTCGGGTGCCTCCTCGCGAAGCAGTGCCGCCACCTGGCACAGCAGCTCGTCTCCCGCCGGGTGGCCGAGCGCGTCGTTGACTTCCTTGAAGCCGTCGAGATCGATGTACAGCAGCTCGAGCGGCGCCGCATCGCCGTCGGCGAGCAGTTCGTCGAGCCGCTCGACGAGGCCGGCGCGGTTCAGCAGCCCGGTCAGGCTGTCGCTGACGGCGCGGTCGCGCAGCTCGGCCTCGCGCGTGGCGGCGGCGAGCGCCACCGTCAGCCGGTCGCGCAGGTCGGCCAGTGCGAGGCGGGCTTCGTCGGTGGGGCCGGCGCCCGATGGCCAGGCGAGCAGCATCACGCCGAGCAGCCGGTCGTTCCAGCGCGCGGCCAGCGCGGTGCCTTCGGTCGGCGGCGGCTCGCCTTCGGCGCCCCTTGCAGCGCACAGCTGCCGAATCGTGTCGACGCTGCCCGCCGTCGCGTCGCCGTCGAGCAACGCGACGGTGGCGGCGTCGAGCATCAGCTCGTCGGGCTGGGCCTCGCCCGGCCGGTGGCATCGCCAGCCGCGCCGACCGGGCGCTGCCGGCGCCAGCAGCACGGCGGGCCGCGAAGATGGCGCCAGCGCTGCGATCCGCGACAGCAGCAACTGCATCACGCGCGGCAGGTCGATCCCGGAGAGGATCTCGCGGTCGATCGTCGACTGCACCTGCATCGCCTGCACCTGGCCGCCGATGCGCTCGGCCATCTGGTTGAACGACTGCGCGAGCTGCGCGTACTCGTCGGCGGCGGCGACCTCGACCCGCGCCGACCAGTCCTGCCGCGCGAGCCGCCGCGTGCCGTCGATCAGCAGCTCCAGCGGCGCGGTGCTGCGCCGCACGAGCACCAGGCTCAGCATGCCGACCAGCAGCAGCGTCGCGATGCCGGCGAGCAGCGCGATCTGCTCGAGCGGCATCTCGCCCGGCACCTGTGGCAGCGCCTCGGCCTGGCGCGTGAACTGCCAGTCGGGGGCGGCGAAGTGCCCGCCGAGGAACAGGCCCCACGACGCCGCGCGCGACTTCGGCTCGTGCGCCGAGCCGGCGCACAGCAGCATCGCACCGCGGGTGTCGCGAACGCAGGTCTGCTCGGCGGCGTTGGCAGTGTCGCGAAGCTCGCTCCACAGGTAGGCGGGGGAAACCTCGGCGAGCCACCAGCGCCCGGCGTCGCGCACCGCGACGATCACACGCGCATCGCGGCCGCGGTCGGCACGTTGCCACCACAGCCTGCGCGCGCCGAGGCCGGCATCGTCGTCGGCGTCGGCGACGAGGCGGTGCCACAGGCCCACCAGCTCGACGTCGCCGCGCTCGCGGCCGTCGTGCAGGTCCACCGTCGCCACGGTGCGAAGCAGGTCGCGTGCCGCCAGCGGCGCACTGTCCACCGGCGTGATCGCGAAGGCCGAGCCGGCGGCCATCGCGGCCAGTGCCCCCTGCGCCGTGACCAGGCGGTCGTAGACACGCAGCCCGCTGTACTTGGCGGCGTCCTGCAGCCGCTGGCGCGAGTGCCAGTCGTTCTGTGCCGTCAGCGTGGCGTACGCGATCGCGGCGAACACCGCCAGCGGCAGCCCGGCGGCGGCCAGCAGCACCCAGAAGACCCGGCGCGCGACCGCACTGCGCAGGAAGGCCGGCTCGATGCGCATGCCGGGGCCGCCCGTCGGTCGCGTCAGTAGAGCTTCGCCGGCCCGACGAAGCGCCCGTTGTTGGCGCGGATGATGTCGTCGCGGCTGGCCCTGGCGGTCAGCGGTGACGCGGTGCCGCCGTCGGGGCCGACGCTGTAGAGGTCGTAGTCGGTGTTCAGCGGCACCAGCGAATGGTCCTTGCGCGCGTGGCCGCGGTTCTGCGGCGTGTTCAGCGGCAGGTAGCGGTACTCACGCCCCCAGGGGTCGCGCAGGTTTGCGCGGCCGATCGCCGCCAGCGACGCCGGCAGCGTGTTGTTGTCGGCGTAGTGGGCGTCGATCACGACCGACACCGCGGTGATGTCGGCCTGCGCCTTCTGCGTCTTCATGCGGTCGCGCCAGCCGTCCCAGGCTGGCACCGCCACCGCGATCAGCACGCCGACGATGGCCACTGCCAGCATCAGCTCCACCAGCGTGAAGCCGGCGAGCCGCCACGCACGGGCCTGGCGCCACCGGGGGCGGACGAGGTTCAGCCGGCGACGCGACCGGCGCGCCGCAGTTTCCGGGCAGGGGGGGGCAAGCGGGGTTTCCACCCTCGGCCTATCGGCCGCGAGTGCACCAACTTGAGCCCGGCGGCGTCAGCGGCCGTGGACGACACGCTGCGGGAACGGGATCTCGACGCCGTCGCGCTGCAAAGCGTGAAGAATGGCCAGGTTGACCCCCGAGCGCACGCCGCCGGTGCCGGCCTCGGGGTCAGCGATCCAGAAAGCCACCGTCAGCTCGAGCCCGTCGGCGGCGAAGTTGCTCAACAGCACCGCGGGTGCGGGATCACGCAGCACACGCGGCACCTGCGCCACCGCGTCGGCCAGCCGCGGCATCAGCGCGGCGAGATCGGTTCCGTAGGCCACCTGCACGGTGGTCGTCAACGCCACCTTGGGGTCGGCGAGCGAGAGGTTCTCGACGCGCTGCGTGATCATCGTCTCGTTGGGGACGATCGCCTCGCGGCCGTTGAGCGCGCGGATCACCGTGTAGCGCGTGGTGATGTCGGTGATGCGGCCCTCGAAGGTGTCGACCTTGACGACATCGCCGATCCGCATGCTGCGCTCGGCGAGGATCACGAAGCCGCTGACGTAGTTGGCGGCCAGCTTCTGCAGCCCGAAGCCGATGCCGACGCCGAGCGCACCGCCGAGCACGCCGAGCGCGGTCAGGTCGATGCCGGCCGCCGACAGCGCGACGATCAGCCCGACGAAGAGCAGCACTGCGCGCAGCGTGTTGGCTGCCATCTTGCGCATCGACAGGTTGCCGACGTCCTCGGCGAGCAGCCGCGCCTCGAGCACGGCCGAGATCCACAGCGCCACCACCAGCACCACGGCGGCAGTGAGCAGCCCCTCGAGCAGGCTGCGCAGCGAGACCGGGGTGGCGCCGATCTTCCAGTGGATGGCGTCGAGCTCTTCAAGCACCAGCGGCAGCACGCCGGTGAGCCAGGCCACGACTGCGATCCACGCCAGCCACGAGATGCTGCGCTCGACGACGCGCATGAACGACGACTGCGGGAAGGCGCGGTGCAGCACGCGCACCGTGAGCCGGATCGCCACCAGCGACAGCAGCACCGGCACCGCAATTCGCAGCAGCGACTGCGGCAGCAGGTCGGCGAGCCCCCAGCGCACCGCGAGCGCGAGCGCGAGCGCGATCACCGGGAACAGCACGCCGTCGTAGAGCCGCTCGCCGAACCAGATCGAGCCCGGTGTCGGCGCGGCGCCGCGCCACAGGCGCACCAGCAGCCAGGCGAGCGCCAGGCAGGCGGCCACCACCGCGGCCTCGGTCACCACCGACGAGCTGGTCAGCGTGTCGACCAGGCGGCCGAGTTCGCCGGACAGAACCCGGCTCACAGAGGTCCGCTCATGTGGCCGGCATCTGCGCAGCCCGGTTCCGAGTTCCGAGGATTGCCGCGGATCCGGCTCCGCCGGGCCGCTGGCAAAGCCCCCTCGGGGGGCAGCGACCGAGAGGGAGCGTGGGGGCTCACGCGACCCCCGCGAGCACGCGCAGGTGCGCAGCGACGCTGCGTGCCAGCGCGCCGAGCGAGTAGCCACCCTCGAGGCAGGAGACGATGCGCCCGGCCGCGTGCTGCCGCGCCACGTCGACCAGGCGCCGGGTGATCCACTCGTAGTCGGCCTCGACGAGGCCGAGCTGGCCGAGGTCGTCCTCGCGATGCGCGTCGAAGCCCGCGGAGACGAAGATCATCTGCGGCCGGAACTCGGCCAGCCGCGGCATCCACATCGCCTCGATCGTCTCGCGCACCTCGGGCCCGCGGGTGTACGGCGAGAGCGGCACGTTGACCATGTTGGTGCCCTTGGGCACCGCGCCGCTGTAGGGGTACAGCGGGTGCTGGAAGAAGCTGCACATCAGCACGCGGTCGTCGCCGGCGACGATGTCCTCGGTGCCGTTGCCGTGATGGACGTCGAAGTCGACGATCGCCACCCGCGAGAGGCCGTGCACGTCGAGCGCGTGCCGCGCCGCGACGGCGACGTTGTTGAAGAAGCAGAAACCCATCGCCTCGTCGCGCGTCGCGTGGTGGCCGGGCGGGCGCACGGCGCAGAACGCGGTCAGCGCGCGGCCGGCGATGACGTCGTCGGTGGCCGCCACCGCGGCGCCGGCGGCCCGCAGCGCCGCGGCGAGCGTGGCCGGGCAGGCGTAGGTGTCGGGGTCGAGCGCGCGCGGCCGGCCCTCGCGTTGCACCTGGCCGAGCAGGTCGTGCAGCTGCAGCACGTAGCCGGCGCTGTGCGCGCGCTCGAGCTGCTCGGCGCTGGCCAGCGGCGCGTCGCGGAAGTCGAGCGCGACGTCGAGCCCGGTGGCCCGCAGGTGGTCGGTGATGGCGTCGAGCCTTTGCGGGCACTCGGGGTGGCCCTCGCCCATGTCGTGCAGGCGGCAGTCGGAGTGGCTGTAGAAAGCGGTGCTCATCGAAACTTCGGGTTGCCGTTTTTCGGCTATGGTCGCGGCCGATGCGGCAAGACCACGCGCGCCAGTTGTCCCGGCTGGTGGATCAGATTAGCACGATCATCGTCGGCAAAAGGCCGCAGATCGAGGATTGCGTGGCCTGCCTGCTGGCCGGCGGCCACCTGCTGATCGAGGACGTTCCCGGGGTCGGCAAGACGACGCTGGCGCACGCGCTCGCCGTCTCGCTCGGGCTCAAGTTCTCGCGCGTGCAGTTCACGGCCGACCTGATGCCGAGCGACCTCGTCGGTGTCTCGGTGTTCGAGCGCAGCAAGGAGGCCTTTGTCTTCCACCCCGGCCCGGTGTTCGCGCAGGTGCTGCTCGCCGACGAGATCAACCGCGCCGGCCCGAAGACGCAGAGCGCGCTGCTCGAGGCGATGGAGGAGCAGCAGGTCTCGGTCGAGAACGAGACGCGTGCGCTGCCGCACCCCTTCTTCGTGATCGCGACGCAGAACCCGAGCGACCAGCTCGGCACCTACCCGCTGCCCGAGTCGCAGCTCGACCGCTTCCTGCTGCGCATCACGCTCGGCTACCCCGACCGAGCGTCGGAGCGTGCACTGCTCGCCGGCGAGGACCGCCGCCAGGCGGCTGCGAGGCTCCAGCCGGTGATGCCGCCCGACCAGCTCGAGCAGGCGCAGGCCGCGGTGCACGGCATTCACGCGTCGGACGCGCTGCTCGACTACCTGCAGGCGCTGATCGCGGCGTCGCGCTCGGGCAAGTGGTTCGTCGACGGCCTGTCGCCCCGCGCCGGCATCGCGGTGCTGCGGGTCGCGAAGGCGCGCGCGTTGATGAACGAGCGCGACTATGCCGCCCCCGACGACATCCAGGCGATCCTGCCGCAGGCCATCGCGCACCGGCTGGTGCCGGTGGCCGGTGCCGGGCGCGGCCCGATCGAGCAGGTGCGCGCGATGGTCGAGGCGGTGCCGATCCCGTAGCGAAAGGGGCACACGATGGTCGGCCGGCTGGTGCGCGCGCGCTTCGAGCGCTGGTGGCAAGCCCGGCTGCCGTTCACCGACAGCTGGACGCTGACGCAGGGAAACATCTACATCCTGCCGACCAAGGCCGGGCTGGTCTATGCGGTGACACTGCTGCTGATGCTGCTGGCGTCGATCAACTACCAGCTGAACCTCGGCTACGTGCTGACTTTCCTGCTGGCCGGCAGCGGGCTCGCGTCGATGCACCTGACACACGCCACGCTGCGCGGGCTGACGCTTCACCTGCGGCCGGCACAGCCGGTGTTCGCCGGCGAGCCGGCGTTGCTCGAGATCGTGATCGACAACCCGGGGCGCGAGCGCCACGGCATCGCGCTGCACTTTCACGACCGCACGGTGCATGGCCCTGCCTTCGCCTGGTGCGACGTGCCGGCGCTCGGGCAGGCGAGCGCGCATGTCGCGATCGTGCCGCCGCGGCGCGGCTCGCACCGCGTGCCGACACTGGTGGTCGAGACGCTGTTCCCGTTCGGCCTGTTCCGCGCCTGGACGCTGTGGCGACCTGCGGCGCATGTGCTCGCCTACCCGAAGCCGGAATCGCCGACACCACCGCTGCCGCCGACGGTGTCGCTGCCCGGCGAGCAACACCACGTGCGCCGCGGCGAAGGCGCCGAGCTCGACGGCGTTCGCGCCTGGCGGCGCGGCGACCGGCTGCGCCACATCGCCTGGAAGAAGGTGGCACGCACCGGCGAGCTGGTCAGTCGCGACACCGCGGGCAGCGACGCGCGCGAACTGGCGCTCGACTGGCACGCCACCCGCACAGCCGACCCCGAGGCCCGGCTGTCGCGGCTCGCGGCCTGGGTGCTGGCCGCCGAAGGCCAGGGGCTGATGTACCGGCTGCAACTGCCCGGCCACGACCTCGGCAGCGGCCGGGGCGACGCGCACCGCCGCGCCGCGCTCGAGACGCTGGCGATGTGGACATGAAGCCCTCACGCTCGGACATCGAACCCCCGCGCTCCCTCCCGGTCGCTGCGGACATGAAGCCCCCACGCTCCCTCCCGGTCGCTGCCCCCCGAGGGGGCTTTGCCGGCGGACCGGCGGAGCCGGATCCGCGGCAATCCTGGGTTGGTCGGGCTCGGTTCCATCCCTTCGCGTTCTGGCACCGGCTGCCGCGCGACGCGCGCGACACGCTGTTCGTCGTGGCGGTGATCGGCTGGACGCTGCTGCCGCACGCGTCGCATCTGCCGCTGTGGTGCAGCCTGCTGGCGGGGGTGATTCTGGTCTGGCGCGCGCGGCTCGCGCTCGTCGCCGCTCCGCTGCCGCCGCGCTGGATGGTGGCGCTGGTGCTCACCGGCGCGGTGGCGGCGACGTTGTGGACCGAGCGCACGCTGTTCGGCCGTGACGCCGGCGTCACGCTGCTCGTCGTGCTGATGGCGCTGAAGACGCTGGAGCTGCGCGCGCGGCGCGACGCGCTGGTGATCTTCTTCCTCGGCTTCTTTCTCGTGCTCACGCACTTCCTGTACTCGCAGTCGCTGCCGGTCGCGGTGTCGATGCTGGTCTCGGTGTGGGGGCTGCTGGCGGCGCTGGTGCTTGCGCACATGCCGGTCGGGCGGCCGTCGCTGGCGCGTGCCGGCGCGCTGGCGGCGCGGGCCGCACTCTTCGGTGCCCCGGTGATGGTGCTGTTGTTCGTGCTGTTCCCGCGGCTGCCACCGCTGTGGGGGCTGCCGCAGGACGGCGCCGGCCGCACCGGGCTCTCGGGCTCGCTGCGCATGGGTGGGGTTGCCGAAGTCGCCAACGACGACAGCGTCGCGATGCGCGTGCGCTTCCTGAACCGTGTGCCCGACCCCGACGCGCTGTACTTCCGCGGGCCCGTGCTCGGGCAGTTCGACGGCCGCGAGTGGACACGGCTGCCGCCGACCTTCGGCGCGCTGCAGCGCGCGCGGGCCGAACTGCAGCTGATCGGCGCGCCGGTCGAATACGAGCTGACGATCGAGCCGAGCCGCCTGCCGCTGCTGCCGATGCTCGAGATGACGCCCGACCGCATCGACGCTGCGCCCGAGCTCGAGGGCTGGTCGGTCAGCCTGCGCGCCGACCAGCAGTGGCAGGTGGACCGCCCGGTCACCGAGCGCGTTCGTGTCACCGGCAAGGCGTGGCCGATCTTCCGCCACGGGCCGCGCGGCAGCGCGGCGATGCCGCGGGAGTACCTGGCGCTACCGCCCGGGTTCAACCCGCGCATCCGGCAATGGGCGGCCGAGCTGCGCGCGCAGCGCCGCTTCGCCGGCGCCGACACGCAGGCGCTGGTGCAGGCGGTGTACGACCACATCCGCGGCGAAGGTTTCACCTACACGCTCGAGCCCGGCCCCTACGGGCTGCACGCCGCCGACGAGTTCTGGTTCGACCGCAGGATCGGCTTCTGCGAGCACTTCGCCTCCGGGTTCGTGATCGTGATGCGGGCGATGGGCGTTCCCGCACGCATCGTCACCGGCTACCAGGGCACCGACCCGACACCGGTGGACGGCTACTACATCGTGCGCCAGAGCCATGCCCATGCCTGGGCCGAGTACTGGCGCGAAGGGTCGGGCTGGGTTCGAGCCGACCCCACCGCGGCGGTGGCGCCGGAGCGCATCCGCGTCAGCCGCAACCTCGCGCCGCCGCGCGGGCTGGTGGCCTCGGCGCTCGACACCGTGAACCCGGCCTTCGCGGCCCAGATGCGTGCGCTCTGGGAAGGGGTCAACAACCGCTGGAACCAGTGGGTGCTGAACTACTCGCGCAACCAGCAGTTTGCGCTGCTGCGCGACCTCGGTTTCGAATCGCCGAGCTGGCAGGACCTGGCCTACGTACTGATCGGCTTGCTGTGCGCCGGCAGCCTGGCCGGCGCCGGATGGGCGGTCTGGGACCGCTGGCGAGAGGATCCGTGGCAGCGGCTGCAGCGGCGCATTGCCGCGCGGCTGGCGTTGCTCGGCATCGCGGTGGCCCCGCACGAGGCACCGCGGCGGCGCGCGGAGGCGGTGCGCTCGGCGCTCGGGGGGCGCGGCGAGCCGCTCGCCGCGGCACTGGAGTCGCTCGACCGGCTGCGATACGCCGCCCCGGGCCAGCGCCTGCCACCGCGGCAGTGGTGGAGCGGCTTCGTGCAGGCCGCCGAAGCCGCAGCCACCGGAGCCGTGCGGTGAACCGCGGCGGCAGCTGGCGTTTTGCGCTCGCGCTGGTCGCGGCCCTGGTGACCACCGCGCAGGCCCAGGAAGCGGCGTCGGCCCCGCGCCGCGGCGGCGGCCCACATGACCCCTCGGGCTACCGGCACCGCACCGAGCTGCTGGCCTTTGCCGCCGATGTTGCCACCCGCCGCGGCTGGGACCGCGCCTGGGTGCTGCGGCAGCTGGCGCCGGCGCGCAAGGTGCCGGCGGTGCAGCGGCTGATCATGCCGCCGCCTGCGGGCACGGCGAAGAACTGGGCCGCCTACCGCGCGATCTTCGTCGAGCCGCGCCGCATCGCCGCCGGCGTCGACTTCTGGCTCGCGCACGAGGCGGCGCTGAAGCGCGCCGAGGCCGAGTACGGTGTGCCACCGGAGATCGTCGCCGGCATCGTCGGTGTCGAGACCTTCTACGGCCGCATCACCGGGGGCTTCCGCGTTCTCGACGCGCTCGCGACGCTGGCCTTCGACTTCCCCGCCGGGCGCAGCGACCGCAGCGCCTACTTCCGCAGCGAGCTCGAGGAGCTGCTCGCGCTGGTGAAGAAGGAGCGCATCGCGGCATCGACCCTGAAGGGCTCGTACGCCGGTGCGATCGGGCTGCCGCAGTTCATGCCCGGCAGCATCAACCGCTTCGCGGTCGACTTCGACGGCAACGGCCATGTCGACCTGCGCGGCAGCGCAGTCGACGCGATCGGCAGCGTCGCCGCCTACCTGGCCTCGCACGGCTGGCAGCGCGGGATGGCGACTCACTTCGAAGTGTCGATCCCGTCCGACGCCGGCGACCTTGCGCACCTGCTCGGCCCCGACATCGTGCCGAGCTTCACCGCGGCGCAGTTCGCCGAGCGCGGTGCCAGGCTCGACGCCGCCGGCGCCACGCATGACGGGCCGATGGCGCTGGTGGAGCTGCAGAACGGCGACGCGCCGCCGAGTCATGTCACCGGCACGCGCAACTTCTACGCCATCACGCGCTACAACCAGTCGAGCTACTACGCACTCGCGGTGGCCGAGCTGGCACGGGCGCTGCACGGTGCGGTGCGCGAGAAGAAGCAGGCCGGCGTGCACAATCGCGCCCCATGAAGCTCCTCCACACGATGATCCGCGTCGGCAACCTGCAGCGCTCGATCGACTTCTACACGCAGGTGCTCGGCATGCAGCTGCTGCGCACGACGCAGCGCCCGGAGCAGAAGTACGACCTCGCCTTCGTCGGCTACGGCACCAACCCCGAACACGCCGAGATCGAACTGACCTACAACTACGGCGTCGACCGGTACGAAATCGGCACCGCGTTCGGCCATATCGCGATCGGCGTTCCCGATGTCGCCGCCACTTGCGCCGCGGTGCGCGACCAGGCGGCCGCGCTCGGCGGCGCGATCACCCGCGAACCCGGCCCGGTGAAGGGCGGCACGACGGTGATCGCGTTCATCACCGACCCCGACGGCTACAAGATCGAGTTGATCGAGCGCACCGCCTGACTGCCCTGCCCCCCGGAGGTACCGCCATGAAGTCGCCCATCACCTGCGCCGCCGCGCTGTTCGCACTGCTTGCCGCCGCCCCCGCCTTCGGCCAGAAGCTGACGCCGGGGCTGTGGGAGAACCAGATGCAGATGAGCTCGGCCAGCGGCCAGATGGAAAAGCAGATGGCGCAGGCCCGCGAGCAGATGGCCAAGCTGCCACCCGAGCAGCGCAAGATGATGGAAGACATGATGGCGCGGCAGGGCGTCGGCATGGCCGGCGGCGACCTGCGGACGATCCGCAGCTGCATGAGCAAGGAGCAGGCCGAGAAAGGCGACATCCCGGACCCCGACGGCCGCTGCAAGCGCGAGATGTTCGAGCGCAGCGCGAGCGGCTTCAAGTTCCGGTTCAGCTGCAGCGGTGATCCCCCGACCAAAGGGGCCGGCGAGTTCAAGTTCGAAGGCGACAAGGCCTACAGCGGCCAGACGACGATCGACACGACGGTGCAGGGCCGGCCCGAGCAGATCCGCATGCAGACGCGCGGGCGCTGGCTGTCGGCCGACTGCGGGCAACTCAAGCCGCGGCAGTAGCCGGGCCGTTCGGGGGCTGTTCCGGCCTCACCGGGCAACTCGAACCCCCTGCCGCGGGGCCTGCGCGGAGGGCGCCCAACGGGAGGCGCTTATCGGCGCGGCAGCGCCGCCGCCTCCCGCGCGAGGCGCGTGATTCGCGCCCAGTCGCCTGCGACCACCGCGTCGTCGGGCGTCAGCCACGAGCCACCGCAGACGGCGACATTGGGCAGCGCGAGGTAACTCGCGGCGTTGTCCGGGCCGACACCGCCGGTGGGGCAGAACACGACCTCGGGGAACGGCCCGGCGAGTGCCTTCAGCATCGGCACGCCGCCAGCAGCGGCGGCCGGAAAGAACTTCAGCAAGTCGTGGCCATCGGCGGCTGCGGCCATCACCTCGCTGGCGGTGGCCACCCCGGGCAACAACGGCAGCCCGAGGCGTCGGCACTCTGCCGACAGCGTCGCCGCGTAGCCCGGGCTGACGCCGAAGCGGGCGCCCGCGTCGAGCGCGGCACGAACGTCGGCCGGTGTGCGCAGCGTGCCGGCGCCAACGATCGCATCCGGCAGCGCCCGTGCGATCACCTCGATGCCGGCAAGCGCCGCCGGCGTTCGCAACGTCACCTCGAGCACACGAACGCCGCCGGCGAGCAGCGCCTCGGCGAGCGGCAGCGCATCATCGAGGCGCTGCAGCACGATCACCGGGATCACCGGGCCTTGGGCGGCGAGGTCGCGTGGGGGGAGCGGGGAGCTTGCCATCGTCGATCGCCGTTCATTCAGAGCCAGGTCACCGCACCCTCTTCGGCGCTCGACACGTTGCGCCGCACGCCGGCGAAAAGCTCGCGGCCGAAGCCGTGTCCGTTGGCGGCCACTTGCGCTGCCGGCGGCTCGGCGGCGGTTCGAGCGGCCCACTCGGCCTCGGGAAGTTGCACGTCGAGCGTGCCGGCGACCGCATCGAGCCGGACGACATCGCCGTCGCGCAGCTTCGCGAGCGGCCCGCCGCCGAGCGCCTCCGGTGTGACGTGGATCGCCGCCGGCACCTTGCCCGAGGCGCCACTCATGCGTCCGTCGGTGACGAGCGCGACGCGGTGCCCCTGGCCCTGCAGCACCGACAGCGGCGGCGTCAGCTTGTGCAGCTCGGGCATGCCGTTGGCACGCGGGCCCTGGAAGCGCACGACGACGACGACATCGCGCGCAAGCTCGCCGGCGGCAAAGGCGGCGAGCATCGCCTCCTGGCTGCCGAACAGGCGCACCGGCGCTTCGACGACATGGCGCGACTCGGGCACCGCCGAGACCTTGATCACCGCGCGGCCGAGCCGCCCCTCCAGCAGGCGCAGGCCGCCGCTGGGCGAGAACGGCACCGCCGCTCCGCGCACCACCGCGCCGTCGGCGGTGGCCGGCGGCGCGGCGTGCCACTCGAGCGTGCCATCGGCGGCGAGCGCCGGCCGCTCGGTGTAGGCAGCGAGACCACGCTCGGCCATCGTCGCCGCATCGCCGTGCAACAGCCCGGCATCGAGCAGCTCGCGCAGCACGAAGCCGGGGCCGCCGGCGGCCTGGAACTGATTGACGTCGGCGTCGCCGTTGGGGTACACGCGGGCGAGCAGCGGCACCACCGCCGAGAGGTCGGCGAAGTCGCTCCAGTCGACGGTGATGCCGGCGGCGCGCGCCACCGCGACCCAGTGGATCAGGTGGTTGGTCGAGCCCCCGGTGGCCAGCAGCGCGACCATCGCATTGACGATCGCACGCTCGTCGACCAGCTCGCCGATCGGCAGCCGCGCCGGCCCGCGCGCGCGCGCGAGCAGGCAGCGCACCGCGGCGCGCGTCAGCTGCGTTCGCAGCCCAGACTCCGGGTGCACGAAGGCCGCGCCCGGCAGGTGCAGGCCCATCGCCTCGAGCAGCATCTGGTTGCTGTTGGCGGTGCCGTAGAAAGTGCAGGTGCCCACGCCATGGTAGGCGGCGCTCTCGGCAGCGAGCAGTGCGTCGCGGCCGACAAGGCCCTGCGCATGCTGCTCGCGCACCTTGGCCTTGTCGGCGTTCGACAGCCCCGAGGCCATCGGCCCCGCGGGCACGAACAGGCAGGGCAGATGACCGAAGTGCAGCGCGCCGATCAGCAGCCCCGGAACGATCTTGTCGCACAAGCCGAGCAGCAGCGCGGCGTCGAAGACATCGTGGCTGAGTGCCACCGCGGTGCCCATCGCGATGGTGTCGCGCGAGAACAGGCTCAGCTCCATGCCCGGCTGGCCCTGGGTGACGCCGTCGCACATCGCCGGCACGCCGCCGGCCACCTGCACCGTGGCACCGTGGCGGGCGGCCTCGTCGCGGATCAGCTCCGGAAAATGCTCGTACGGGCGGTGCGCCGACAGCATGTCGTTGTAGGCGGTGACGATGCCGAGGTGAGGCGAACGTTCGGCCACCACACGCAGCTTGTCGCGGGCCGGCAGCGCAGCGAAGGCATGGGCGACGTTGGCGCATCCCAGGCGATCCGAGCCGCGGGGCCGGGCCGCCAGCGCCCGCAGCCGCTGCAGGTACTCGCCGCGCGCCGCCGCGCTGCGGCGAACGATGCGCTCGGTGACGGCGACCACTTGCCGGTGCATGCGGCCAGTGTAACGGCACCTTCTCGGAAGCAGTAACCCGATTACATGGCCACAATCGCCTCGTGCCCTCGCCTGACCTGCCGGCGGCCGCACCGCGGCCGCCGACCGAACCCGCCGAGGGGGTCGCCGCACCGGTGCTGCGCGACCCCGCACCGATGCTCGAAGCCGCGCGCCGCCAGTGGCGGCACCGGCGCGAGCTGTGGGTCTTCGGCTACGCCTCGCTGATCTGGCGCCCGGAGTTCGACGCCGCCGAACACCGGCCGGCGGTGGTGCACGGCTGGCACCGCGCGCTTCGCATGCGTTCTCGCGTCAACCGCGGCACGCCGCAGCAGCCGGGCCTGGTGTTCGCGCTGCTGCCCGGCGGCAGCTGCCGCGGCGTCGTCTACCGCCTCGCGCCGCAGCGCGCCGACGAGGAGCTCGAGCGGCTGTGGGCGCGAGAGATGCCCACCGGCGTCTACGACCCGCGCTGGCTGCCCTGCCGCACCGCCCACGGCGTCGTGCACGCCCTCGCGTTCACGCTCAGCCGCCGCAGCGAGGCCTACATGGGCCGTCTGGCCGACGAGCAGATGGTCGAGATCCTGCGCCACGCGCGCGGCCGCTACGGCACCACGCTGGCGTACCTGGCCGACACCGCCAGCGCGCTCGAGCAGCACGGTGTGCACGACCGCGAAGTGCGGCGGCTGATGCGCCTGGCGCACCGCCACGGGCTGCTGTAGCAGCCCGTGCGGCTGGCGTCACGCGCCCGGCGGCGTGGTCTCCGCGCTGGCCTCGCGGGCGGCGGCAAGGTCTTCCCGGGTGTCGACGTCGAACAGCACGCCAGGGTCATCGACCTCGACCGCATGCGACGGGAAGCGCGCGACGATGCGGCGCGCGCCTTCGTCGCCATCGAGCGCGATCAGCTCGGAATACAGCTCGGCGCCGAAGCCCACCGGGTGGCCCCGGCGACCGCGGTGCTGCGGGAAGGCCACCGCATGTTCGTCGAGTGCATCGGCCACCGCAAGCATCGTCGCCGGGCGTACGAGTGGCATGTCGCCGGGCAGCACCAGCCAGCCCGGGGCCCCTGGGCGTTCACCGACACCGGTGGCGATCGAGTGCCCGATGCCGCGCGCCGCTTCGGCATCGGAAAGCACGACGAGGTCGCGCCGTGCGACCATCGTCGTCGCCAGCGGCACCAGGGCGGCGCTGGTGACCACCACCACCGGGCAGCCGGTCTCGATCGCGTGGCCGAGGGTCTGTGCGAGCACGGTGCCGTCGCCGAGGGATTGCTCGAGCTTGTGGCTCGGGCCCTTCGCGTCGATCCGGCTCGGCCGGGCATCTCGAGCCCCCACGGGGGACGGGCCGGCAGCCGCCGGCCCCGGGGGCACGTGGAACCGGCTGCCCTGCCCGGCAGCGAGCACCACGATGGTCGGTCGAACCCTCATCACCCCTGTCCCTGACGTCCTGCTCTGGTGGCCGGGCGGCCCTCCACCCATGCTCTTGTGCCGTCAGCATCGCGCTGCACCTTCTCGGCATCTAGTGGGACGTTCACTTACGGCCTTCCACGTAAGGGTCGCACCGGGCGGCGCGGTTGCACGCCGATACAGCACTCTGCGGCAGGGAACCCGAGGCTAACACTGTTAGCGCGCGTCACAACGCCCTCCCACACGCTGCCTATACTTCCACCGATGGATGACATCGCCGCCCTGCGCAAGAGCTACGAGCGCGCCGAGCTCGACGAGTCGTCGGCGGCCGCCGACCCGCTGGTGCTGTTCGCGCACTGGTTCGACGAGGCGCGCAAGGCCGCGCTGCCAGAGCCCAACGCGATGACGCTGGCCACCGTCGGCGCCGACGGCAGGCCGTCGACCCGCGTCGTGCTCGTCAAGGGCTTCGACGAGCGCGGCATCGTCTGGTACACCAACTACCACAGCCGCAAGGGCCGGGAGGTTACGGCGCATCCCTGGGCGGCGTTGCAGTTCCACTGGGTCGAGCTCGAGCGGGTCGTGCGCATCGAGGGCCGTGTCGAAAAGACCTCGGCCGAGGAATCCGACGCCTACTACGCGAGCCGGCCGCTCGATTCGCGCCTGGGCGCCTGGGCTTCGCCGCAGAGCGAGGTGATCGCCTCGCGTGCGGTGCTCGTGGCGGCGGCAGCCAAGGCAGCGGCGGTGCACCTGCTGAACCCGCCGCGCCCACCGCACTGGGGCGGCTTCCGGCTGCAGCCCGACCGTTGGGAGTTCTGGCAGGGGCGCAAGAGCCGGCTGCACGACCGATTGCGCTACCGCCGCGACGGCGGGACCTGGGTGCGCGAGCGACTCGCGCCCTGAGCGCCCTCAGGGCCGGGCTGCGCCCAACCCGCCCCCCGCGGGGGTTTAAGGTGACCGGCCAAGCCGGATCACCCTAAGAGAGGGTGTTTCCCCAATGAACGAACCCGGCGCGCCCCGGGCGCCGGCCCCGGCTGTCTCGCCCCCGCAGGGGTTCGAGCCGTCCGATGGTGCCGGATCGACCGGAGAGCGGATCGCCTTCGTCAGCGCAGGCGTTGCGCGTCGATCAAGGCGTCGATGCCGCCGAGGAAGGCGCTGAAGTCGATCGGCTTGGTCCAGTATTGGTCGAAGCCCCGCGCGAGCATCTGGCGGATTTGGTCGGGCATGGCGTTGGCCGAAAGTGCGATGTAGGTGCATGCGCCGTCACCGAGTTCGCGACGGACACGCTGCATCACCTCGTCGCCGCCGATGTCGGGCAGCTGCAGGTCGAGCAGCATCGCCTGCGGGCGAACCCGCTGCGCCAGCTCGACGCCGACGAGGCCGTTCTCCGCACAATGCAGCTCGACCTCGGGGCGCAACGCCAGCAGTTCACGCACGAGCAGCATGTTGACCGGGTTGTCCTCGACACACACCAGCCGCAGCAGCTTGCCCGGATGCGTGCCCTCGCCAGCCGCGACGGCGGCGCCTCGCCCGCCGGCATCGCGCGCCGCCACTTCGAGCAGGCCCTCGGTGATCGACTCCAGCCGCTGCGCCGCCTCGCGGATGCGCTCGAGCCGCTGGCGCTGGCGCGGGCTCGGGGGGTCCTGTGGGTCCTCGGCCATCAGCCCGACGTAGCCGACCAGCGAGCGCATCGGCGCCCGCAGCTCCTGGCTGATGCGGGCGAGGAAGACCGACTGGTCGCGCCGCGCCTGCTCGGCCCGGCGCTTGTCCTCGGCGAGCAGGCGCGCGCGCTCGCGTTCGACCATCTGCTCGGTCAGGTCGATCGAGATGCCGGTGAGCGCCACCGCCCGCCCTTGTTCGTCGCGGTCGGCGACGCGCCGCGTCAGCAGCGTTCGCCAGCCGCCCTCGAAGTCGTCGTAGCGCGCGACGAGGTCGACCACGCGGTCACTCGAGATCGCCTCGTCGGCGGCACGCAGCAGTCCCTCGATGTCGTCCGGGTGCACGGTGGCGCGGACCTGTGCGATCGGCACGCTGTCCACCCCGGGCGGCAGCCGGTTCTGCCGGCAGCCGATGCGGTTGAACCGGATCCACCCGCTTGCGAGGTCCACGCGCCAGACCGACAGCTCGGCAAGCACGATCGCGCGGTCGAGCGCCTCGGCGACGCGGCGTTCGGCGGCGATTCGCTCGACGACCTCGGTGTCGTCGATCAGCACGTCGAGCAGCAGGCGCGGTCGGCCGTCGGCGCCAGGCCGCACCTCGTGGATCGAATGCACGTGACGCACCTCGCCGCCCGGGCGCACGATGCGAAAGCGCATCTCGCCGCGGCCCGGCTGCTCCGTGAGCGCGCGGACGCGCTCGCGCGTGGCTTCGAGATCCTCGGGATGGACCTGCCGGAAGACCTCGTCGAGCAACGGCGTCGGTTCGTGCTCGTCGATGCCGAAGAGCCGGAAGACCTGGGTGTCCCAGTGGCCGCGGCCGCTCTGCAGATCGCGCACCGCCAGGCCCATTCGGCCCACTTCCTCGAGCAGATCGAGACGGTCGGCCAGGCCGGCCCCACCGTCGCCGTCGGGCAGCGGCTCGATCCACAGCAACTCGCCATCGTCGAGGGGTACGCGGGTGACGCGGACTCGCCCCTCGAAGCCGGGGACTTCGGTCTCGACGGGCTGCCGGGGTGCGGCGACGGCGGCGCGCTCGGTGAGCGCCGCCCAGTCTCCGTCACCGATGCCGTGCTGCCGGCCCCAGGCCCGTGCGGCCGCGTTGGGCTCGAGGCGTGCCCCGGCGCCTGCCGGCCACACCCGCAACGCCGGCACGGGGGCGTCGCGCCAGATTCGATCCATCCCTGGTCCCTCGCAGGAGAGTGGCCCGCCGCGCGGTGCTGCTGGGCGGGGGTCCCGTTTGGCGGCAGTTTACCGGCGGCACCCCACGCGGCCGAACGCCCTGATGGGGGACAGGGCCAGCTGCGCACGCCCGGGGTTGCCCTCGTCGGCAAGGGGACGGCGGGTCGGCCTCCGGGCCGCGGCCTCTACAGCGGCACCCGGCGGTCGAAGGTGTCGCACTGCGCGACGCTGCCCCCTTGCAGGCCGCGGCGGAACCAGCGCTGTCGCTGCTCGCTGCTGCCATGGGTGAAGGTCTCGCGCACCACGCGGCCGCCCGCCTGCCGCTGCAGCGTGTCGTCGCCGATCTGCGCGGCAGCGTTCAACGCCTCCTCGAGGTCGGCGGCGTCGAGCCAGCCCTTGCCGCGCTGGGAATGGTGCGCCCACACGCCGGCCAGGCAGTCGGCCTGCAGTTCGAGGCGCACCGAGATCTGGTTGGCCTCGACGCGCGAGCCGCTTCGCCGGGCCTCCTCGGCCCGCGCGGTCACGCCGAGCTGGCTCTGCACGTGGTGCGCGACCTCGTGAGCGACGACGTAGGCCTGCGCGAAGTCGCCCGGCGCGCCGAGCCGCCGATGCAGGGTCTCGAAGAAGCCGAGGTCGAGGTAGACCTGGGCGTCGGCCGGGCAGTAGAACGGACCCATCGCCTTCTGGCCCTCGCCGCACGCGGTGTCGGTGGCGTCCCGGAAGATCACCAGCCGCGGCTCGCGGTAGGTGCGACCGGCGGCGGTGAAGATCGTTCGCCAGACCTCCTCGGTGTCGGCCAGCACCACCGAGACGAAGCGTGCCTGAGGGTCCTGAGCACGCTGCCCGCCGGCCGGCGGCGCCGGATGCGTGGCCACCGGCTGCCCTTCGCCGCCGAGCAGCCCGAGCACCGTCAACGGATTGATCCCGAACAGCCAGCCGACGACAAGCGCGACGACGATGGTGCCGATCCCGATGCCCCGCCCGCCGACGCGAAGGCCACCCGGACGCTGGCCGCGCCGGTCCTCGACGTTCTCGCTCTCGCGGTGGCCTTCCCACTTCATCGTCGTCAGGTCTTCGGAAGCGTCACGCCGCGTTGGCCCTGGTACTTGCCGCCGCGGTCCTTGTAGCTCGTCTCGCAGACCTCGTCGCTCTCGAAGAAAAGCACCTGCGCACAACCTTCGCCGGCGTAGATCTTCGCCGGCAGCGGCGTGGTGTTGCTGAACTCGAGCGTCACGTAACCCTCCCACTCGGGCTCGAACGGCGTGACGTTGACGATGATGCCGCAACGGGCGTAGGTGCTCTTGCCGAGGCAGATCGTCAGCACGCTGCGCGGGATGCGGAAGTACTCGACCGTGCGCGCGAGCGCGAAGCTGTTCGGCGGCACGATGCAGACGTCGCCTTCGATGTCGACGAAGCTGCGCTCGTCGAAGGCCTTGGGGTCGACCACCGTGCTGTACACGTTGGTGAAGACCTTGAACTCGCGCGCGCAGCGGATGTCGTAGCCGTAGCTGCTGGTGCCGTAGCTGACGATGCGGTGCCCGTCGGGCGCGTGGCGCACCTGGCCGGGCTCGAAGGGATCGATCATCCCGTGCTGCTCGGCCATGCGGCGGATCCAGCGGTCGCTCTTGATGCTCATCGGCGCAAGGCCCTCTCGAGTTGATCCGGCTCCGGCAGACCACGCGGATCCCGCGGGGGGCCGGGCGGCGGCCGGGCATCGGGAAGCGCCGGGACAAGGAGTCCACGCATTCTAGAAGTCCGCACAGGACACCCGCCCTTCGAGGGCGCGGCGACCCCCCTCGGCGCGAGTGGCTGCGCTACGATGTCGGCTCCTCCCGGAGCCACTTGTTCATGGCCACCCCCTTCCGCCCCGCGATCGAGTTACTGACCCAGTACGCGGCCTACCACCGCGACCGGCGCAACATCCTGACCCACTTCGTCGGCGTGCCGATGATCGTGTTCGCGGTCGGCGTGTTGCTCGCGAAGCCGGCCTTCACGCTGGGTGCGGTCGCGTTGACGCCGGCCTGGGCCGCCTACGTACTGGTCGCCGCTTGGTACCTGACACGCGGCGAACTGCTGCTCGGCGTCGCGGTCTCGGCGGCGGTGGGGCTGCTGATGGTCGCGGCACACCAGGTCGCCGGGGGCAGCATCGCGCTGTGGCTGACCTGGGGGCTGTCGTTCTTCGTCGTCGGCTGGGTGATCCAGTTTGTCGGCCACTACTACGAGGGGCGCAAGCCGGCCTTCGCCGACGACCTCGTCGGGCTGCTGGTCGGCCCGATGTTCGTCGTGCTCGAGATGCTCGCGCCGCTCGGTCTCTTCAGGCGGTTGATGGCCGAGATCGAACGCGCTGCCGGCCCCACCTTCCTGCGCGACCTGGCGCACCCTGCCTGAGGGCGCCGCCCACTCCAACCTCCCGCCGACCATGACACCACCGGCAGCCGCGCCGGTGCTGGTGATGGGGGCCGGCTCGGTCGGCTGCTACGTCGGCGGCTGTCTGGCGGCGGCCGGCGAGACGGTGGCGCTGGTCGGCCGGCCACGCGTCACCGATGCGCTGGCACTGCACGGGCTGACCCTGAGCGACCTCGACGGCGGCCGCAGGCATGTCGCCGCGGCGCGGCTGACGCTGTTCGACGCCGTGCCCGCGATCGCACCGTCGCTCGTCTTGTTGTGCGTGAAGAGCAGCGGCACCGCGGCCGCGGCGGCCGAACTGGCGCGCCAACTGCCGCCGGGCACGGTCGTGCTCTCGCTGCAGAACGGCGTCGCCAACGCCGACATCGCACGCGCGCAAGCCCCGGCGCTGACGGTGCTGCCGGGCATGGTCGGCTTCAACATCGCCGAGCTGGCGCCCGGCCACTACCACCGCGGCACCAGCGGCGAACTGGCGGCGCCGGACCACCCGCTGCTGCGCCCTTGGCAGCCGCGATTCGCAGCCGCCGGGCTGAAGCTGGTGCTTCACGACGACATGCGCGGCGTGCAGTGGGCCAAGCTGCTGCTCAACCTCAACAACCCGGTCAACGCGCTCGCCGGGCTGCCGCTGCGTGCGCAACTGCTCGACCGCGACCTGCGCCGCGTGACCGCAGCGCTGCAGGACGAGGCACTGGCCGCACTCGCTGCCGCAGGCATCGAGCCCGCCAAACTGACACCGCTGCCGCCGCAGCGCATCCCGTGGCTGTTGCGGCTGCCGACACCGGTCTTCCGCCTGCTCGCGCTGCGCATGCTGCGAATCGACCCGCAGGCACGTTCGAGCATGGCCGACGACCTGGCGCTGGGCCGCCCCACCGAGGTCGACGCGATCTGCGGCGAGGTGGTGCGCCTTGCCGCCGCGCTCGGTGCCGGCGCGCCGCTCAACGCGCGCATCGCTCAGCTCGTCGAGGCCTGGCCGCAGCACCGAAAGCCGCGCAGCGGCGCCGAGTTGCTGGGGGCGCTCGGGCTGGCGTGACCGCTGCCGGGTCGGCAGCCGCAGCGGTGCCGGCCAGGGACGTCAGCCGAGCAGTGAAACCAGCACCGAGGCGGCCTCGACGCATTGCGCCGTTGTCACGTCGAGGTGGGTCACGGCTCGCACCGTTCGCGGCCCGAAGGCATTGAGCAGCACACCGCGCTCACGCGCCCGCGTCACCAGTGTCGGTGCGTCCGGCAGGGCCGGCGGCAGGTGGAAGACGACGATGTTGGTCTGCACCGTGGAGAGGTCGAGAAGCACCGCCGCACCCCGAACCAGGCGCTCGGCGAAGACACGGGCATTGGCGTGGTCCTCGGCCAGGCGGGCCAGGTGGTGGTCGACGCCGTGCAACGCCGCCGCCGCGAGGATGCCGTTCTGCCGCATCGCACCGCCGAGGCGGCGGCGATGCCGGTCGGCGGACTGGATCAGTGCCTTCGCCCCCGCCAGCAACGAGCCGCCGGGTGCACCGAGCCCCTTCGAGAAAGCCACCGAGACGAGATCGAACGGCGCCGCCAGCGCCGACATCGGGAGCCCGCCAGCGACATGGGCGTTCCAGAGGCGGGCGCCGTCGAGAAAGGTGGCCAGGCCCCTCTCGCGCGCCAGCGTGCACACCGCGTCCACCTGCGGCTGCGGGAAGACGACGCCGCCAGCCCGGTTGTGGGTGTTCTCGACCTCGACCAGCGTGGTCGCCGGAAAGACGGGCAACCCGGCGGGCTTGATCGCCGCCGCAAGGTCCTCCGGAGTGAAGGTGCCGCCGCGGCCGATCTCGACGATCTGCACGCCGGCGTTGGCCGCGGCACCCCCCGCCTCATGCCAGGCGGCATGCGATTCGCGCGCGGCAACCACCTCGTCGCCCGGCCGCGTCAGCACGCGCAGCGCGACCTGGTTGGCCATCGTGCCCGATGGGAGCCACAGCGCCGCCTCCTTGCCGAGCAACTCGGCCATCCGGGCTTGAAGGCGGTTTGTCGTCGGATCCTCGCCGTACTGGTCGTCACCGACCGGCGCGGCGGCCATTGCGGCACGCATCGCGTCGCTGGGGCGGGTGACGGTGTCGGAGCGCAGGTCGATCGGCGGTGACATGGCAGGTTCCGGGGTTGCGGCGTCGCACGATAGCGCGGCCAGCAGCCGCCGTGGCGGCGGATCAGGCTCGAGACACCGGCCCCTGGGTCGGCACGTCCGATGCCGCGGCGGCAGTCGCAGGCGGCGGGTTGTCGGCGATCACCCGCACCGCCGGCCGCTGAGCCTCCGGCTCGGCGTCGAAGCGCTCGAAGCCGGTGTAGCACAGGAAGTGGCGGTTCGACGCCCGGCCGAAGAGCGTCATGCCGAGCCGCGTCGCGAGATCGTGACCCATCGCCGTGACACCGTTGCGCGAGACGACGATCGGCACGCCGAGCTGCGCCGACTTCATCACCATCTCGCTGGTCAGACGCCCGGTGGTGTAGAAGACCTTGTCGGCGCCACCGATGCCTTCGATCGCCATCCAGCCGGCGATGGTGTCGATCGCGTTGTGCCGCCCGACATCCTCGACGAACATCAGCAGCTCGGGGCCGCGAAAGAGCGCGCACCCGTGAACCGAGCCGGCGCGCCGGTGGATGCTGTCCTGCGCGCGGATGACCTCGAGCATGCGCTGCAACATTCCCTGGCGGATGCGCGCGATGGCCGGGTCGGGCAGCCGGATGCCGTGCAGTTCGTCGAGGATGCGCCCGAAGACCGTGCCCTGGCCGCACCCCGTGGTGACGATTCGCCGCGCGGTGCGCGACTCGATGTCCACAAGCCCGGAGCGGGTCCGAACGGCGGCGGCGCCGACATCCCAATCGACGGTAATCGACTCGACCTCGGCCGCCGATGCAATCAGCCGCTGGTTGTGCAGGTAGCCCAGCACCAGAAGCTCCGGCATCGCGCCGAGCGTCATCAGCGTGACCAGCTCGCGCTTGTCGACGAAAAGCGTCAGCGGCCGCTCGACCGGAATGTGGATGCTGCGCCGCTCGCCGTACTCGTCGAGGATGGTGATCTCGCGCAGCAACTCGCTGCGGGCGCGCGTCAGGCGCGGTGCCGGCGGCAACCGCACCGCGTCGGGAAGCGCGGGCGCGGGGGCGGGAGATGTCACGTCGCGGGCGACCTCCGGCAGCACGACGTCAGGGCTTCTTCGCACCCGCTGCAGCGGGGGCCGCCGGCGCCGCCGGCGCAGCAGCGGGTGCCGCCGGTGACGCGGCCACGAAGGGCCCGGGGTCTGCACAAGGCGGCGTCGCGGCGGGCGGCTTGGTGTCGCGGCCGGCCTTCTTCGCACCGGCGTAGTAGTCGGCAGCCACCTTGTCCATCGACTTGCAGAGTTTGAAGTTGTCGACCTTGCCGGCATGCGCTGCCTTGGCGGCGGCCTCGGCGGCCTTGGACTTGGCCTCGTCGCTCAGCGGGGGCAACTTGGCCAGGGCGAGGCCGGCGGCCAGGCTCAGCGTGACGGCAACGGCGATGCGCTTCATCGTTGTGGGCTCCGCGGAAGGTAGGAGATGCGGGGGACTCAGGTACGAGCCGGCTCGCCACGGGCGCCAGGCGCTGCCGCGCCCGCGTCTTGTGTCGACACCCGCCCGGCCTTGACATCGTTGTACCAGAGCTCGTGGTGTTCCTTGGCCCAGGCCTCGTCCACCTGGCCGGTTCGCATGCCCTGCCATGCACCCTTGGTGCCGATGGTGCCCAGGTAGATGTGCCCGACGAACAGCGACATCATCAGCACCGCGGAAACGGCGTGGACCATGTTTGCAACCTGCATCTGGCCACGGGTGAACTCGAGCCCCGGGAAGAGCATGTCGAGGATCAGACCCGAGACCGCGGCGGTGACGCCGAGCACGAGCACGCCGGCCCAGAAGACCAGCTTCTCGCCGGCGTTGAAGCGGGGCGCGGGCACGTACTTCCCGCCGGCCATGCCGCCGAAGCTCTTGAGCCAGTCCAGATCACCCTTGCTCGGCAGGTTGTCGCGAACAAAGGTGACGATGACGATCGCCAGCGACACCACGAAGAGCGGGCCGACGAAGTTGTGCAGGGTCTTCAGGACGTAGCTCAGCCAGCCGAACAGCGTGCCGCCGATGATCGGCAGCAGGAGGAACTTGCCGAAAGCCGTCACGATGCCCGAGACCGCGAGCACGACGAAGGCCGCCGCGTTGGTCATGTGCGCCGCACGCTCGAAGGGCGTGAAACGCTGGATCTTGCGCCCGGTGTCGGGGATGTGGCCACCCAGCGGCCCGAGGCGCCAGTAGGCGATCGCCACCGCCAGCAGCGTGATCAGCAGCAGCGACCCGCCGTAGGGCAGGATCCACTGGTTGCGCACCTGGCGCCAGGCCTCGCCCGCCGTGGTGAAGCGCGACCCCGGGTACTGCGTGAAGGACTGGATCAGCACGCCCTTCTCGGCACCCGGCAGGCTGGTGTAGCCCGCCTGCTCACCGGAATTGCGGACGGCGCGCCAGAAAGGCGCGTTGTTTCCCGGCTGCGAGACGCCGCGCTGGGCGTTGTTTTCGTCGGGCCGCGGCTCTGCCGGAGCCGCGAAGCCGGGCGGCGGCCCACCCGCAGGAGCGGTCTGCGACAGCGCGGCGCCGGTGGCGGTGGCTGCCATCAGAAGGGCCAGCCCCCAGCGCATCGCGCGGCTGGATTTGGTGCGCATGTTCGGTCCTTCTCTGCCGGTAGACCTGTCGGCACGCATCAGCGTGCCCCGGCGTTGATCCGCGCGTACTCGTTCTGGGCCTGGGCGCGGGTGTTGACCTGCTTCTCCCAGCTGGCGGCGTCTCCGACCTTCCAGCCCGGCTCGACATAGGCGTTGTTCGCACCCTGCCAGGCCGGCACGTCCGACTTGCGCTTGGAGTGCGCCATGTCCTGCGGCTTCTCGCTGCAAGCGGCAAGCAGCACGGCGGCGGCCAGGGCTGCGGCAGCAGTGGTTCGCATCACTTCTTGGCTCCTCCGGCGGGCTTGCCGTACGCGGTGCCCCAGCCCCAGACCTCGCTGCCCTTGTTGCGGGTCAGCACGCGGGTGCGGAAGATGTCGGCCACGACGTCGCCGTCGCCGCCGAGCAGCGCCTTCGTCGCGCACATCTCGGCGCAGGCCGGCAGCTTGCCTTCGGCGAGGCGGTTGCGGCCGTACTTCTCGTTCTCTGCGGCGGTGCCGTTGGCCTCGGGGCCGCCGGCGCAGAAGGTGCACTTGTCCATCTTGCCGCGCATGCCGAAGGTGCCGTTGCTCGGGAACTGCGGCGCGCCGAAGGGGCAGGCGTAGCTGCAGTAGCCGCAGCCGATGCAGACGTCCTTGTCGTGCAGAACCACACCGTCGTCGGTGCGGTAGAAGCAGTCGACCGGGCACACCGCCATGCACGGCGCGTCGGAGCAGTGCATGCACGCCACCGAGATGCTCTTCTCACCCGGCAGGCCGTCGCCCAGCGTCACCACCCGCCGCCGGTTCACGCCCCACGGCACGTTGTGCTCGGCCTTGCACGCCGTGACGCAGCCGTTGCACTCGATGCAGCGCTCGGAGTCGCAGATGAACTTCATTCGGGCCATTTGCGTCTCCTCGGGTTAGGCGGTCGCTCGCTCGACCTGGCAGACCGTGGTCTTGGTCTCCTGCATCATCGTCACGCTGTCGTAGCCGTACGTGGTGGCGGTGTTGACCGACTCGCCGCGCACGACCGGCTTTGCGCCCTCCGGGTAATACGGCGCGAGGTCGACGCCGCCCCAACGGCCCGAGAAGTGGAACGGCAGGAACACGGTGTCGGGGCCGACGCGTTCGGTGACCAGGGCCTTCACGCGCAGGCCCTTGAACTCGGGCAGCGCCTGCATCGGCGGCGTCTTCACGTACACCCAGTCGCCGTTGCGGATGCCACGGTCGTTGGCGGCACGCGGGTTGATCTCGACGAACATCTCCTGCTGCAGTTCGGCCAGCCAGGGGTTCGAGCGTGTTTCCTCGCCGCCGCCCTCGAACTCGACCAGGCGTCCGCTGGTCATCACCAGCGGATAACTCTTGCCGATGTCCTTGTTCTGCTCCTGCACCGTCTTGAACAGCGTCGGCAGCCGCCAGAAGGCCTTGCGGTCGTCGTGGGTGGGGTACTTCGCGACGAGGTCGGGGCGGTTGCTGTACAGCGGCTCGCGGTGTTGCGGCACCGGGTCGGGGAAGTTCCACACCACCGCGCGCGCCTTCGCGTTGCCGAAGGGGTGGCAGCCATGCGCCATCGCGACGCGGATGATCGCTCCGGTGGGGTCGGTCTTCCAGTTCTTGCCTTCGGCGGCCTTCTGCTCGGCCTCGGAGAGGTCGGCCCACCAGCCGAGCTTTTTCAGCAGCAGGTGGTCGAACTCGGGGTAGCCGGTGGTCAGTTCGGCGCCCTTGCTGTGCGAGCCGTCACCCGCCAGCAGCGAGACGCCGTCACGCTCGACGCCGAAGTTCGCGCGGAAGTTGCCCCCGCCGTCCATCACATGCTTGGATGGGTCGTAGAGGTTCGGGCTTCCCGGGTGCTTGATCTCGGGTGTGCCGTAGCAGGGCCAGGGCAGGCCGAAGTAGTCGCCGTCGAGCTTGTAGCCGGTCTCCTTGTCGACACCGCCTTTGGCGCGCAGCGTCTTCACGTCGAAGACATGCATGTTGCGCATGTGCGCCTTCAGCCGCTCCGGGCTCTGCCCGGTGTAGCCGATCGTCCAGACGCACTTGTTGATCTCGCGGAGGATGTCCTCGGGCACGGGCTCGTCCATGCCCTTGACCTTCTGCATCTTGTAGTTCTTGACGAGCTCCTTGCCGAAGCCGAGCTTGTCGGCCAGCTGGGACATGATCATGTGGTCGCTGCGGCTCTCCCACAGCGGCTCGATCACGCGTTCGCGCCACTGGATCGAGCGGTTCGACGCGGTGCATGAGCCGCTGGTCTCGAACTGCGTGCACGCCGGCAGCAGGTAGACGGCACGGTTGGCGTTGCGGTCGTCGGCCTTGCCCGGCATCGCGGCCATCGCGGCGGTGGCGCTCGGGAAGGGGTCGACGACGACCAGCAGGTCGAGCTTGTCCATCGCCCGCTTCATCTCCAGGCCTCGAGACTGCGAGTTGGGCGCGTGGCCCCAGAAGAAAAGCCCGCGCAGGTTGCTGTCCTGGTCGATGAGGTCGTTCTTCTCCATCACGCCGTCGATCCAGCGTGACACGGTCATGCCGGACTTGCTCATCATGCCGGGCGCGTACTGCTTCTTGATCCACTCGAAGTCGATGCCCCAGGTGGCGGCGAAGTGCTTGAACGAGCCTTCGGCCAGGCCGTAGTAGCCGGGCAGCGAATCGGGGTTGGGGCCGACGTCGGTGGCGCCCTGCACGTTGTCGTGGCCGCGGAAGATGTTGGCACCGCCGCCGCTCTTGCCGATGTTGCCGAGCGCCAGCTGCAGGATGCACGAGGCGCGCACCATCGCGTTGCCGATGCTGTGCTGCGTCTGCCCCATGCACCAGACGATCGTGCTCGGGCGGTTCTCGGCCATTGTCTTGGCCACCTTCAGGCAGGTCGCCTCGTCGACACCACAGGCGTCCTGAACCTTGTCGGGCGTCCATTTGGCGAGCACGTCGTCGCGCACCTTGTCCATGCCATAGACGCGGTCGGCGATGTACTGCTTGTCCTCCCAGCCGTTCTTGAAGACGTGGTAGAGCACGCCGAAGAGGAAGGGGATGTCGGTTCCCGAGCGGATGCGCACGTACTGGTCGGCCTTGGCCGCGGTGCGCGTGAAGCGCGGGTCGGCGACGATGACCTGGGTGCCACTCTCCTTGGCATGCAGGATGTGCAGCATCGACACCGGGTGCGCCTCGGCGGCGTTGGAGCCGATGTAGAGCGCCGCCTTGGCGTTCTGCATGTCGTTGTAGGAGTTTGTCATCGCGCCGTAGCCCCAGGTGTTGGCGACGCCGGCGACGGTGGTGCTGTGGCAGATGCGGGCCTGGTGGTCGCAGTTGTTGGTGCCCCACAGGGACACCCACTTGCGCAGCAGGTAGGCTTGTTCGTTGTTGTGCTTCGACGAGCCGACGAAGAAGATCGAGTCGGGTCCGCTCGCCTTGCGAAGCTCGAGCATCTTCGCGCTGATCTCGTTCAGCGCCACGTCCCACGAGATGCGCTGGTACTTGCCGTCGACCAGCTTCATCGGGTACTTCAGCCGGTACTCGCCGTGGCCGTTCTCGCGCACCGCGGCGCCCTTCGCGCAGTGCGCGCCGAGGTTGATCGGGCTGTCGAACACCGGCTCTTGACGCACCCAGACGCCGTTCTCGACCACCGCGTCGATCGCGCAGCCGACCGAGCAGTGGCCGCAGATCGTGCGCTTGACCTCGACCTTCTTCGCGGCGCCGTCGGCGGCCTTGGGGTCGGCGGCCTCGGCGCGCTTCACCAGCATCAGCTCGCCGGCGGCGATGCCGGCGCCCACGCCCAGACCCGAGCGGCGCAGGAAGGCACGGCGGTCCATGGTCGGCAGCGCGCGTGCGAGACCGCGCGAGAGGTGGGCGACCAGGCCCGAGGCCTGGGGACCGGCGGCGCCGGCTTTGCGGGTCAGCAGCATGTTCACTCCTGGTCCAGGGGGTACCGCGTATGCAGGTCGCGGCGTGCGCGCGCCGATTCCGGCGCGGGCGCCACGGGGTGGCGCGGAGAGATCAAACCCGGGTGGTCTCGTAGTAGCGCAGCACGTGCTGCGTCACCTGGTAGCGGCCATCGGCATCCGCAGTCGGGCCTGAGGCGGCGTCGGCCGCCGGTTTGGCGGCCTCGCGGGCCGCCGGCAGCACCGCCGCAACGGCGGCCAATGCACCGACGGTGCCGGCGCCGGCAAGCGCCTGACGGCGGCTCGGCAGCAGGGAGGGGGGTTTCTTCATCGCAGCCTCCTTCGAATCAGGCACGCCGGGCCCACGCGGCAACCCATGCACGCGCCTGCATATCGAACACGATTACGTGCCAACCAGGTCGCCCATTCAATAGGGTGAGCCCGCAAGCCGGAACGACAATTTGTCGCGCGACGAGCCCAGGGGGCGGGGCATCCCCCGGGGCGACGCCGCGGAGGCACCGTGCCTAGAATCCCGGCCTCTTCACGCCCGCACCGCGTCGCCGCGCAGCAGCCGACGCATCACGTTCCATGCCGGAACACCCCAGCCTTGCCGTCGCGGTGCTCATCGAGCGGAGTCACCGCCCCAATCCCTGGGAGGAGTGGCGCTTCCGCATCGCCGAGGTCTCGATCGACGCCGGCCAGTTCGGGCCGCTTCCCCGCCTGCTGCGCGACGACGGGACCAGCGCGACGATGCTGCATCCCGGTCTGCCGGTGGCGCTGCACGCCGACGAGGGCGAGGGTTATCACCTCAACCTCACTTCAGGCAGGCCATCGTGGTTCGTGATGTGGCGCATCGACGAAGACGATCCGTCCCGGGCCTGGCCGGAGCGCGTGACGCTGTCCTACAACGAAGCCGGCCGCCTGCTCGACGCGCAGGAGCGTGTAGACAACCTGCCCCTGCCGCCGCCGGTGGTCGACTGGCTCCAGGCCTTCACCGACGAGCATTACCGGCCCGAGCCGAAGCGCCGCGCCCGCCCGGCGTCTTTCCGGCCGCCCGAGCAGCGATGAACGCCGACGACGACGGCTTCCTGTCGCGCTGGTCTCGCCGCAAGGCCGGACATCGCGAGCGCCCCCCCGTCACGCCCGTGGCGCCGGCACCGGCGACGCCGCCCCCCGCCACCACCGCGGCTGGCCGCGCCGCGGATCCACCGGCCGAGCCGCCGCCCGATGCGCGGCCGCACGAAGGCCCATCCGCGGCACCGGCGCCGGCACCATCGCCGGCCCTTCCCCCGCCATCGCTCGACGACGTGGGCCGGCTGACCCCGCAGTCCGACTTCACCCGCTTCGTCGGCGCCGACGTCGACGCCGGTGTGCGCAATGCGGCGCTGAAGAAGCTCTTCGCCGACCCGCACTTCAATGTCATGGACGGGCTCGACGTCTACATCGAGGACTACGGCAAGCCCGACCCGCTGCCCGCCGCCTGGCTGCGCCGGCTGGCCAATCCGGGCATGCTCGGCCTGCCCGATGTCGAGGACGCCCCGCCCGACCACCCGCCCGACGCTGCTTCGGCCGCCCCGGCCCCCACTGTCTCTTCCCCCATGGCCGCCGGCGCCAACGCCCCATTGCCCGATGAAGACCCTGATCTGCGACTGCAACCGCACGATGCCGCTGGACGCCCCGGCGCTGACGCGGGCGCTGGCCAAGACCCCGCGGGCCGGCACTGACGGGCTCGAGACCGTTCACAGCGTGCTGTGCCGCCGCGAGGCCGCGGCTTTCCAGCGCGCCGCGAAGGACACCACCGCCTCGGCCGAGACACTGGTCGTTGCCTGCACGCAGGAGCAGCGGCTGTTTCTCGAACTCAACGATCACACCGAAGGCGCGGCCGGCATCGCCGAGCGGCCGATCCGCTTCGTCAACATCCGCGAGACCGGCGGCTGGTCGAAGGACGCCGCTCGGGCCACGCCGAAGATCGCGGCATTGATCGCCGCCGCGCAGCTGCCCGACCCCGAGCCGCCCGCTGCGGTGAGCTACCGGTCGGAGGGGCGCTGCCTGGTGATCGGCCCCGCCGGGGCGGCGCACGAAGCCGCCGCGCTGCTTGCCGGGCCGCTGGTGCCGACGCTGCTCGTCACCGATGGCGGCGCGCTGCCGCAGCGCCGCGACCATGTCGTCGTCCGTGGCCGGCCGACGCGGCTCACCGGCTGGCTCGGCGCTTTCGACGCCGCCTGGGAGAGCGCCAACCCGATCGACCTCGATCTGTGCACGCGCTGCAACGCCTGCGTGCACGCCTGCCCGGAGGGAGCGATCGACCTCTCCTACCAAGTCGACCTCGACGCCTGCAAACGCCACCGCGACTGCGTGCGCGTCTGCGAAGCGGCGGGCGCGATCGACTTCACGCGCGAGCCGCAAAGCGGCGAACAGCGATTCGACCTCGTGCTCGACCTGCGCCCTGAATCGGCTTTCCCTTCGGGTGCGCAGCCTCAGGGTTATTTCCACCCCGGCCGCGACCCGGCGGCACTGATGCGTGCGGTGGTCGAGCTTCGCGATGCGGTCGGCGAGTTCGAGAAGCCGCGCTTCGTACGCTACCAGCAGCGGCTGTGCGCGCACAGCCGCAACGAGAAGACCGGCTGCACCGCGTGCATCGACGTCTGCTCGGTGCGCGCGATCCGCAGCGATGCGTCGCTGAAGGGCAAGACGCAGGGGCGCGGCCCACGGCTGCCGGGCGGACCGGCTCTGCCGCAGCCGCTCGGTGGCGCGGTGGTCGTCGAGCCGCACCTGTGCGTCGGCTGCGGCGCCTGCACGACGGTCTGCCCGACCGGCGCGCTCACCACCACCGCCCCCGGCCCCGCCGCCCTCGGGCTGCGGGTGCGAACGATGCTGCATGCCTACGCCGCCGCCGCCGGCCGCGACGCCGCGCTGCTGCTGCACAGCCAGGGCGCGGGTGAGCGGCTGATCGGCGAACTCGGCCGCGCCGCCCGCATCGACCCCGGCACCCACGGCGTGCCCTCGCGCGTGCTGCCGCTGGCGCTGTGGCACACCGCCGGCGTTGGTATCGAGCTCTGGCTGGCGGCGATCGCACAGGGCGCGTCGCAGGTCTGGCTGCTGCTGACCGACGAGGAGGCTCCGGGCTATCGCGAGGCGCTGGCCGCGCAGGCCCGGGTGGCACAGGCCGTGATGTCGGGCCTCGGCTACCGCGGCGAGCACTTCCGCCTGATCGAGGCGCGCGACGCGCGCGACCTCGCCGCGCTCGACGCCGCGCTGGCGGCACCGTCGGCGCAGGGGGTGGCGCAGGCGGCATCGTTCGCCGCCACCGCGGACAAACGCACGACACTCGACCTCGCGCTCGACCACCTGCTGGCACAAGCCCCGATGGCAGCCGACGAGATCGCCCTCCCCGCCGCCGGCGCGCCCTGGGGCAGCCTGGCGATCGACACCACGCGCTGCACGATGTGCCTCTCTTGCGTCGGCGCCTGCCCGGCTTCGGCGCTGGCCGACAACCCGGAGCAGCCGCAACTGCGATTCACCGAGCGCAACTGCGTGCAATGCGGGCTGTGCGCAAAGACCTGCCCCGAGGACGCGATCACGCTGCAGCCCCGCTTGTGGCTGGCGGACGGTGGCCGTGCGCGCAAGTCGATGCGCGTGCTGCACGAGGTGCCGCCCTTCGCCTGCCTGCGCTGCGGCAAGCCGTTCGGGACATTGCGCGCGGTGGAGGCGATGATCGGCAAGCTCGCCGGTCACCCGGCCTTCCAGGGGCGGGCCGCGGATCGGCTGAAGATGTGCGCCGACTGCCGCGTGATCGACCTCCACAGCGACCCCGACGAAGTCCGCATCACCGACCTATGAACCAGCCGCTGCGCTTCGACGCGCCCGACGACCACGAGGAGCTGGCCCGAGCCGAGCTTTACGGACTGCTGGCACGCCTGTGGATTGCCCCGCCCGACGAGGCGCTGCTGCGCCAGTTCGCTTTCGCGGTGACCCAGACTCCCGAACCGGGTGCGGTGCTGGAAGCGCCGTGGCAGGACCTCGTCGCGGCGATGCGCGACACCACCGAGAGCCGCGCCGCCGACGAGTACGAAGCGCTCTTCCTCGGCGTCGGCAAGCCCGAGGTCTTCCTCTACGGCTCGTACTACCTGAGCGGCTTCCTGCACGAGCGGCCACTGGCGACGCTGCGCGCCGACCTCGCGGAACTCGGCCTCGGGCGCGACCCCGGCCGCGGCGAGACCGAAGACCACCTGGCCTACGTGCTCGAGGTGATGCGCTACCTGATCGCCGGCGACGACGTCGCGGTGTGCAACCTCGAGCGGCAGCGGCGCTTCTTCCGCGGCCATGTGCAACCCTGGGCCGAGCTGCTCTGCGACACCGTCGAGGCACACCCGCGTGCCGTCGTCTGGCGAAGCGTGGCCGCCTTCACGCGTGCCTTCGTGCAGGTCGAGGCCCAGGGCTTCGACCTGCTCGAGAGCTGAAGCGATGCCATCGGCAGCGGCCATCGACCCAGCGCAGATCACCGGCCTCGTGCTCGCCGGGGGCCGCGGCAGCCGCATGGGCGGCGTCGACAAAGGGCTGCAACCTTATCGTGGCATGCCGCTGGCGATGCATGCGCTGCTGCGGCTGCAGCCGCAGGTGGGTGCGACGATGATCAACGCCAACCGCAACCTCTCGGCCTACGAGTCGATGGGCGTTCCGGTGTGGCCCGACCCGGTGGCCGACTTCGCGGGGCCGCTGGCGGGCATGCTCGCCGGGCTGGAACAGTGCGGCACGCCGTACCTCGTGACAGTGCCCTGCGACACCCCCGAGTTTCCCGAAGACCTGGTGGCCAGGCTGTCCGCCGCGCTCGCCGCGGAGCACGCGGAGATCGCGATGGCCGCCGCCCGCGAGCAGGGCGAGCTGCGCAACCAGCCGGTGTTCTGCCTGCTGCAGGCCGGGCTGCTCGAGAGCCTGGCCGCGTTCCTGCAGTCCGGCCATCGCAAGATCGACCGCTGGACGGCGCAGCACCGCTGCGTGGTGGTGGAGTTCCCGGACCTGCAGGCATTCTTCAACGCCAACACGCCGCAGGACCTGCAGCAGTTGCGCTGATCGTCGGCGGTCCGTGCCGCGGGGAGGTGGCTACCCGCGCTGCCGGCAGCGCCCCACCTTGTGCAGCAGCTCGAGCAGGATCGCGAGCTCGCCTGCGCTCAACAGCGCCAGCGCCCCGCGCTCGCCCTCGACCACCCTCTGCGTCGCCTTGCGTACCAGCGCCGCGCCGCGCGCGGTGGCGCGGATGTGCTGCGCGCGGCGGTCGCTCTGGTTCGGGCTGCGCTCGACGAGCCCGCGCGACTCCAGCCGGTCGATCCACATCTTGATGTTCGGCGGCGTCACCGCGAGCGCCCGGGCGAGCTGGGTCGCCGAGAGGTCGGGGTTGGTGTCGATCAGCGACAGCACGGTGAACTCCACCGGCCGCAGCTCGAACGGCTTGCCGGCATGTCCGGCGAAGACCTGCATCGTCGCGATCGTCGCCTGCGCGAGCTGGTAGCCGACGATGCCGGCGAGCGGTCCCTCGTCGAGCCGACCGAACGGCGTCGTCTCCGGGTCGGCCTTGTGCTTCATCGCGGCGATTGTCGGCGAGCGCGCCGGAGCGCCCGCGCGGCCGAGGCGGTCACTTTGCACGGTTCAATATCACGAAGCCCGCCTGGCCTGTGATCTCCCCTCTCCCGCGGCGACGGTTCGATTCAGTAACTTAAGCAACCGCGCGAACCGGGGGACCCCGATGCAAAGACGCCGACTGATCCTGGCCACCGCCTGCAGCGCAGCGTGGCCCTCACTCGCCACGCGTGCCCTGGCCGCCGACAGCGTGGCCGCCGGCAAGCCGATCGTGCTCGGCCAGAGCGCGATCCTCTCCGGACCGCTGGGCTCGGCGGTCAACGAGTTCAACAAGGGTGCAAAGCTGCACTTCGACGAGCTGAACGGCCGCGGGGGCATCGCGGGCCGGCCGCTGACGCTGGTATCGCTCGACGACGAGCTGAAGCCGGACAAGGCGGTCGCCAACTGCAAGGCGCTGCTCGCGCAGCACGGCGCGTTCGCGTTCTTCGGCTGCGTCGGCTCGGGAACGGTGGCCGCGGCGTCCGAGGTCTATCGCGACAGCAACGCGCCGATGGTCGGCAACTTCGCGGTCGGCGACGGCGCGCGCGAGAAGGCGCGCGGCAGCGCCTACTTCGTCCGCGCCACCTACGGCCGCGAGGCCGAGAAGCTGGTCGAACACCTGTCGACGATCGGCATCTCGCAGATCGCGGTGGCCACGCTCGACAACCCCGGCGGGGCCGAGGTGCTGGCGCTGGTGCGCAAGGCGGTGGCCGCGCACGGCAAGGCCAAGGACGTGGTGGCGTCGGCAGCGATGACGAGCGATGGCAGCAACATCGTCGAGATGGGCCGCACGCTCGCCGCGGCGCGGCCGCAGGCGACCATCGTCTTCGTCTCCGGCCCGCCGGTGGCCGAGCTGATGAAGACGATGTGGGCCGAGGGTTCGAGCCCGGCCTTCTACGGCATGTCGGTGGTGGCGGGCGACCTCGTCGCCAAGCTGCTCGGCCAGCGGCTTCGCGGGCTCGCCACGTCGCAAGTCGTGCCCTACCCCTGGAGCCAGGTCGACCCGGTGGCGATCGCCTACCGCAAGCTGTGCACCGGCGCCGGCATGCGGCCGGGCTATACGAGCTTCGAGGGCTACGTCAACGCGATGGTCGCCGCCGAAGGGCTGCGACGCGCCGGCCCGGGAGCACTGACGCGTGCTTCGCTGCACACCGCGATGCAGTCGATGAAGCTGCGGCTGGCCGGCCTGGACCTCGACTACGCCAGCGGCCGGGCCACCGGATCGCGCTTCGTCGAACTGGTGCACGTGACCTCCGAGGGCCGTTTCCTGCGTTAACGAAGAGGTTATTCCCTCTCATCTTCGTCGCGAGCCGGGAGCGTAGGCTCTCGTAGGTGTTTCTCCGGTAGGTGGACTGCGATCGGTTAATTACCTTAACCATCCAGCCACTCCGGAGTCGCCGATGCGTGCACGCACCCACCGCCTTTGGACCCTCCACGTCGGCGCTGCCGCTCTGCTGGTCGCCGGCTGCGGCGGCAGCGATTCGCCGGCCCGCCTGTCGGCGGCCTCGTCGGCGGCGCTGGCCGGCACCTGCAGCGAGCTGTCGGGCAAGCTCAGCAGTCTGGCCGACACCCGCATCACCGCCAGCAGCACCGTCGCCGCCGGCACGCTCAGGGTCGCCGGGCAGGACGTGCCCGAACACTGCCTCGTCACCGGCCGCATGCACGAGCGCACGAGCGCGGTCGACAACCAGGCCTACGCGATCGGCTTCGAGATGCGGCTGCCGCGCGCATGGAACGGCCGCTTCTTCCACCAGGGCAATGGCGGCATCGACGGCAGCGTCGTCACCGCCACCGGTGCCTTCGGCGGCGGCCCGACGACCCATGCGCTGCTTCAGGGCTTTGCCGTGCTCAGCTCCGACGCCGGCCACGCGGCGGCGCAGGGTCCGTTCTTCGGCATCGACCCCCAGGCCCGGCTCGACTACGGCTACCAGGCGGTGGCCAAGCTGACGCCGATGGCCAAGGCGGTGATCGCGGCCGCCTACGGCAAGCCGCCCGACCGCTCGTATTTCGGCGGCTGCTCGAACGGCGGCCGCCATGCCATGGTGGCGGCGTCGCGGTACTACCGCGACTACGACGGCATCGTCGCCGGCGCACCCGGCTTCAACCTGCCGAAAGCCGCGGTCGCCAACATCTTCGGCGCGCAACGCTACGCGAGCGTGGCCACCAACCCGGCCGACCTCTCGACCGCCTTCACCGCCGCCGAACGGGCCACCGTCGCTGCTGCGGTGCTGGCGCGCTGCGACGCGCTCGACGGCGCCACCGACGGCCTGGTGCAGGACACCCATGCCTGCCAGGCCGCGTTCAGCCTCACGCGCGACGTGCCCACCTGCAGCGGCGAGCGCGACGGCAGCTGCCTCAGCGCGGCGCAGAAGATCGCGATCGCGCCGATCTTCAGCGGTGCCGTCACCTCCACTGGCGCCGCGGTGTACGCGAGCTTCCCGTACGACGCCGGGCTCGGCGCCGCCGGCATCGCGTTCTGGGAGTTCGTCGCCCCGCTGCAGCTCGACTCCGGCGCGGTAGGGGCGATCTTCAAGGTGCCACCGGTGAGCGCCACCGGCTTCAACGGCCCGGCGTTCAGCCTCGGCGCGAACATCGACACGCTGGTGGCGCAGATCAACGCCACCGACGCCACCTACACCGAATCGGCGATGAGCTTCATGACCCCGCCAGCGCCGGCCGACATGTCGGGCCTGGCCTACCGGGGCGCCAAGCTGCTCGTCTACCACGGCGTCAGCGACCCGATCTTCTCGGTCGACGACACCACCGCCTGGTACGACGCGCTGCGCGCGCGGCATGGCGGCGACGCGTCGGAGTTCGCGCGGGTGTTCCGCGTGCCCGGCATGGGGCACTGCTCGGGCGGCCCGGCGACGGACCAGTTCGATGTGCTGTCGCCGCTGGTCGCCTGGGTCGAGCAGGGCACGGCACCTGACACCATCGTCGCCCGCGCTCGCGGCGCAGGCAACGCCGGTGGCGTCAACGCCGAACTGCCGGCGGCCTGGTCGGCGGCGCGCACGCGGCCCTTGTGCCCGTATCCAAAGGTGGCACGCTACCGCGGCAGCGGCAGCCTGGAGGAGGCCGTGAGCTTCGAGTGCCGGTGAACTGACCGCCCCCAGGGCCGGCCTTGGCCGGCCCGCCCCCCGCGGGGGTCGAGCAAAGTGGCGAAGCCCCATTTGCCCGAGACCGCCCCCGGGGCCGGCCTTGGCCGGCCCGCCCCCCGCGGGGGTCGAGCAAAGTGGCGAAGCCCCATTGGCTCGAGACCGCCCCCAGGGCCGCCTGTCACCGGCCCGCCCCCACAGGGGTCGCGCGCCCCATCGGCGCCGGATGCGGCCGACGAGCTGCTCGCCCGCCGCCCGCGCGGCTCTAGACTTGCGCGCGAATGGAAACGAGCACGCGCGAGACCCTGCCCGAGCACTGGCCGCTGGCCTCGGTGCTGGTGGTCGACGACGAACCGGGGATGCGCAACTTCCTCGAGAAGTCGCTTGCGCCGCGAGCCGGGCGTGTGCTGACCGCGCCGTCGGCCGAGGCCGCCGAGGTGCTGCTGCGCCAACACCGCTTCGACCTCGTGATCCTCGACATCACGCTGCCGGGCAAGAGTGGGCTGACGCTGCTGAAGGAGCTCAACGAGCAGGGCCACCCTTGCGAAGTCGTGCTGATCACCGCCTTCGCCGACCTCGACACCGCGATCGAGGCGCTGCGCGCCGGCGCCAGCGACTTCCTGCTCAAGCCCTTCCGAATCACGCAGGTGCTCAACGCCTTCAAGCATGGGCTCGAGCGCGCGCGGCTCAAGCGTGAGAACTGGGTGCTGCGGCGCTCGCTGTCGCAGCGCACGCCGCCGGCCGACGGGCTGGTCGGCCGCTCGATCGTCATCAAGGGCCTGCAGGCGGCGCTGCACCGCGTGGCGGCGGTCGATTCCACCGTGCTGCTGACCGGCGAATCGGGCACCGGCAAGGAGCTGGCCGCGCTCGCGCTGCACCGACTGTCGGCCTTCGCCGACGGGCCTTTCGTGCCGGTGAACTGTGCCCGCGTGTCGGCCGAGGCGCTCGATGCCGAGCTCTTCGGTCAAGCCTCGGCGGGCGGCGACCGCCGCGACGGGTTGTTTGTCTACGCACAGGGCGGCACGCTGTTCCTCGACGACATCGCCGAGCTGCCGCCGCCGCTGCAGGCAACGCTGCTGCGCGTGCTCGAGACGCGCCGCGTGCGCCCGCGCGGCGGCGAGCAGGAGATCCCGGTCGCGCTGCGAATCGTCGCCGCGAGCAGCCTGCCGCTGCGGCGCGAGGTCGAGGCCGGGCGCTTCCGCGACGACCTCTACTGGCGGCTGCAGGTGGTCGAGATCGCGATGCCGCCGCTGCGATCGCACAAGGAGGACATCCCGGACCTCGTCGCGCATTTCGTCGACACGCTGGCGCCGCAGCTCGGCGTCGATGCGATCGAGATCACGCCCGAGGAGATGAGCTACCTGCAGCAATACGACTGGCCGGGCAACGTGCGCGAGCTGCGCAATCTGATCGAGCGCTCGCTGATCGTCGGCGCGCTCAACGTCTCGGCGCTCTACCAGAGCCTCGCGCGCACCGAGCGGGCGCCGGCAGCGGCCGAGGCCGTTCCCTCGCCTGCGGCACGAGACTTTCTGGCCGCCACGCTGCAGGGGCCGACCGATCTGCAGACGCTCGAGAAGCGCCACATCCTCGCGGTGCTGGAGTCGGTGGCCGGCGACAAGACCCGCGCCGCGCGGCTGCTCGGCATCTCCCGGCGCACCCTCGAGCGGCGCTGCGCGGAGTGGGAGGTATGACCCCGCCCGATGCGGCCTTGCCGCAGCCCCCGGCCGGGGCCGCAGGGGTCTTGCCGGATCCCGGCCCCCCGAACGCGCCGGCCCGCCCGGCCGCACCGCGGGGACTGCAGGGGGCCGCGGCGGCCGGCGCCGCGCGGCAATCGGATCGATCGGGGTCGCATCGCATGCCGGCAAGCATCCGCCAGAAGTTGCTGGCGATGGTGCTGGTGCCGCTGTTCGTGGTGCTGCCGCTGCTCGGCACGATGCTGCTGGTGTGGGGCAACGACGCCTTCGACCGCATGCTGATCACGAAGATCCGCTCCGACCTCGCGGTCGCGCAGGGCTACTTCGAGCGGGTGCTCGGCGAGGTCGGGGCCAGCACCGCGGCGGTGGCCGACTCGCATGCGCTCGCGCTTGCGCTGGCCGACCCCCGCGCCGACCTCACGGCGCTGCTCGAGCAGTTCCGCCGCCGCGAGCGGCTCGACTTCCTGAACCTGCGCAGCCCCGACGGCACGCTGCTCGCCACCGACAGCGGCACGCACGCGGTGGCCGACCGCCGGTCACCCGCCTTCGTCGGAAGCGCCAGCGGCGAGGACCGCACCAGCGTCGAGGTGTTGACGCCCGAGCAGCAGCGGCTGCTCGCGCTGCCGCTGCGCGAGCGGGTGCCGATCGAACTCGTGGCGACGCGCGACGCCGCGCCGACCGACCGCACGCAGGAGCGCCGCGCGATGGTGCTGGTGTCGAACCGCACCGTGCGCGACGCACGCGGCCGCCCCATCGGCCACTTGCAGGGCGGCATGCTGCTGAACCGCAACCTGCCCTTCATCGACCACATCAACGAGATCGTCTATCCCGAAGGCTCGCTGCCGTTCGGCAGCCGCGGCACCGCGACGCTGTTCCTCGACGACGTGCGCATCAGCACCAACGTGCGGCTGTTCGGGCCGGCGTCGGAGGAGCGCGCGATCGGCACCCGCATCTCGCGGTCGGTGCGCGACGCCGTTCTCGGGGATGGCCGCACCTGGCTCGACCGCGCCTTCGTCGTCAACGACTGGTACGTCTCGGCCTACCAGCCGCTGGCCAACGCAAGCGGCGAGCGCATCGGCGTGCTCTATGTCGGCTATCTCGAGGCGCCGTTCACGCGCATCAAGACCACCGCGCTGGCCGGCATCGGCATCGTCTTCTTCGCGGTCATGGTGGCGGCGGCGGTGATCTCGTTGCGCTGGGCGCGGACCATCTTCCGCCCGCTCGAGCAGATGGAGGCGACGATGCGGCGCGTCGAAGGTGGTGCGCTCGACGCACGCGTCGGCACGGTGGCCAGCAACGACGAGATCGGGCGCCTGGCGCGCCACCTCGACCACCTGCTGGCGGTGATCGAGGACAACACGCGCCAGCTCGAGCGCTGGAACGCCGAACTCGACGCCAAGGTCGCCGAACGGACGCGCGCGCTCGAAGAGGCGCAGTCCCAGCTGGTGCGCAGCGAGAAGATGGCCGCCGTCGGCCAGCTCACCGCGAGCATCGCGCACGAGGTCAACAACCCGATCGCAGTGATCCAGGGCAACCTCGACCTGCTTCGCGAGCTGCTCGGCGACGAAGCGAAGGGCCGCGTCGGCGCCGAGCTCAAGCTCGTCGACGAGCAGATCGAGCGCATGCGGCTGATCGTCACCAAGCTGCTGCAGTTCGCGCGGCCGGGCGAGTATGCGGGTTACGTCGACCTCGTGCAGCCGGCGTCGCTGATCGACGACTGCCTGGTGCTCGTCGGCCACCTGCTCGCCAAGACCCGCATCGACGTGCAGCGCCGCTGCGACAGCACACGCACCGTGGCGATCAACCGGCAGGAACTGCAGCAGGTGCTGGTGAACCTCTTCGTCAACGCGATCCACGCGATGCCCGACGGTGGCACGCTCGAGCTGGCGGTGCGCGACTGGGGCGACGACGGTGTCGCGATCGCGGTCATCGACACCGGCCCGGGGCTCGCGCCCGAGCTGCTGGCGCAGCTGTTCCAACCCTTCGTGACGCGCAAGCGCGAGGGCACCGGCCTCGGGCTGTGGATCAGCCGCGGCCTCGTCGAGCGCTACGGCGGCGACATCACCGCTGCCAATCGCGAAGACGGCGTTCGCGGTGCGGTGTTCACGGTGCTGCTGCGCGGCGAGTCCCCGACGACATGAGCCCCACGGCTCGCTGGCTGGTGCTCGCGGCCGCCGCGCTGGGGGTGTCCCCGGCGGCAGCCGGGACCGCCGGCGCCGCCGCGGCACGGCTCGTGCAAGCCACACCCGCGGAGTCGCACGACAAGCTGCGGCAGCCATTCACCGACGCCGCGCGGAGCGACTGGCACTACACGCCGCGGCGCCGCGCCGGAATCGCGTGGAAGGAGATGTCGGCGGCGCAGCGCGAAGCCACCACCGCGCTGCTGCGCAGCGCGCTCACCGAGCGCGGCCTCGACAAGGTGCGCGCGGTGATGGCGCTCGAAACCGTGCTGCGCGAGATCGAGACCTTCCCCTTCTCGCGCGACCCCGAGAACTACGCGGTCGCGATCTTCGGCGATGCCGGCGACATCACCCGCGGTTGGGGCTGGCGAATCGAGGGGCACCACCTGTCGCTGCACTTCACGCTGCGTGGCGACACCGTGGTCGCGACGCTGCCGCAGTTCTTCGGCGCCAACCCGGCGACACTGCCGCGCGACTTTGCCGCTGCGGGGCTGGTGAAGGGCCACCGCGTGCTCGGCGCCGAGGAGGACGGCGCCCGCGCGCTGCTCGACTCGCTCGACGCCACGCAGCGCGCCGCGGCGCTGATCGACGCCCGGCCCAACGGCGACATCGTCAGCCGCAACGAGCCGCGGGCCGCCACCCCCGAGCCGCGCGGTGTCGCGTTCGCCGCGCTGTCGGCGGCGCAGCAGGCCCGGCTGCTGGCGCTGGTGAGCGCCTTCGCCGAACACCTGCAGCCCGACCTCGCGGCGGCCCGCCTGGCGCGCGTGCGCGCCGGTGGGCTCGAGACGATCCGCTTCGCGTGGGCCGGCGGCACCGAGCGCGGGCGGCCGTTCTACTTCCGCATCCAGGGCGCCGGCTTCATGGTCGAGTTCGACAACTCCGGCGGCAACCATGTGCACTCGGTGTGGCGCGATTTCACCGGCGACTGGGGCCGCGACATGCTCAGCGAGCACTACCGCGACCCCGCCGGGCACCACCGCCCGGCCGGCCGGTGAGAGGCCGCGCCTCAGCGCACCGGCGCGATCTTCTCGTACAGCAGGTCGCCGTTGTCGAGGCGACCGCAGCGCCGCCAGCCGGCCCGCTCGTAGAACGTCTGCGCACGTGTGCCTTCGCCGGTGCCCAGCCAGGCGCGCGGAACGCCTTGTTGCCACAGCCAGGCCATCATCGTGTCGTGCAGCGCCCGGCCATGGCCGCGGCCCTGGTGAAGCGGGTCGACGAACAGCGCCCAGATGTTGCCGTCGAGCCGGTTGGCAAAGGCGAAGGCGACCACCGCGCCGCCGTGCTCGCTCACCCAGCCCCTGCCGCAGGCCTCGAGGTGGCCGATCAGCTCCTGCTGCGTGATCAGGTCGTACGGCAGGGTGTTCTCGTGCACCGCCATGCGGATGCGGCGGATCGCCGGGATGTCGTCGCGAGTGGCCTGGCGCAACACCCGCGACGCCGCTTCCATGCTCACGCTCGGGCCGCGGGCAGCCGGGACTGCGCCGGGTCGTAGAAGAACTGCTCCTGCACGATTTGGTCGCCGCGCCAGCGCTGCCACGCGAGTTCCTCGAGCCGGCTGCGGCGACCGTCGGCGGCCGTGAACTCGAACACCCAGCGGACGACGACATGCTCGCCCTCCACCAGCAACGGCCGCACGCAGCGCGCGGTGACACCCGCCGCGGAGGCCATCACGCCCCGCTCGTGCGCCAACAATGCCGGCTTCCCGACCCGTGGCGGCCGGTGGTTCTCCTGCATCGTCGCGTCGTCGGCGTAGAAGCGCTCCATCGCCTCGACGAAGCGGCCCGCCTCGACCAGCGCGACGAGGGACTCGACGGTGTCGCGGCCCGGCATCGCCCTCAGCCCTTCATCGCCCGCACGATCGCGGTGGCGGTGGCCGATGCGACCAGCTCGTCGCCCTGGTACAGCTCTCCCGCCAGGAAGCACACGTCGCGCCCGCGGCGAACGACGCGACCGACGCCGCGCAGCTTGCCCACCTGCGCCGGGCGGTGAAAGCTGACGTTGAGATTGAGCGTCGGCGCGAATTCGCCCCCGCCGAGCTGCGCCGCCAACGCCGGGCCCATCGTGTCGTCGAGCATCGCGGCGAGGAACCCGCCCTGGATGACCCCGGCGGGATTGGTGAATTCGGGCCTGCCCTCGAACTCGGCCTCGACCGTGCCGGCCGCGGCGTCGACCTGCGTGAACCGCAGCCCGAGCGTGACGGCGGCGCGCGGCGGCGGCAGCTCGCCCGATTGCATCTTCCAGAAGAAGGCTTCGTGATCCATGGGTACCACCTTAACAGCCTGCTGCTGCCAACCTGCTGTCGCTCGAGGGCGCGCCCCGGTCAGGCCTTCCAGTACTGCAGCGGGTACCACTGGTGGGTGTGCGCCAGCCCGCGCATCTTGTTGCCATCGCCCTGCAGGATCCACTTCACACCGACCTTCTTCAGGTTGTAGGCATCCTCGGGGCTGCCCTCCCACCAGGGGTCGTAGTACTCGACGTAGTTGTCCGAGATGCCCACCAGCACGTAGACATGGTTGTTGTTCGGCATCCACTGCCCGGTGGCCCAGACCGGGCTCTGGCGGATCAGCGAGCGCAGGTTGGCCGCCGTCACCGGCTGCCCGTAACCCATCGCGTTGATGCCGATCGCCTTCGCCGCCTTCAGGTTGTCCTTCAGCCGCAGCCCGCCGCGGCCAGCCTCTTCGAGGTCGATGCCGCCCTTGCGCAACCGGCTCTTCAGTTCCGGCTTGATGGTCTTCTCCTCCCAGCCCTTCCAGCGGCAGAGCATCACGTAGCAGGCGAACCAGCACAACGTGGCCAGCGACTGCGGCTCGCCGAGGATCTGGTGGTGGGGGGTTCTGACGGTGTCGCCCATGGCGCGGCTCCCATGTGCGGGGTGCGCCGCACGGCGCTCCCGCATGAACGGCGGGCGCCGGAATGCTAGGCGTGCATCGCGCGGATCCTGGATCCCTAAGGTGGGCTATGTCGCCCCTGCGGATCCGGCGCCCACCGGCTCAAACGGCCGTCTGCCCGGTGAGCTGCCGCGTCACCGGGTGCGAGCTCGAGAGCCCGCCGTCGACGGCGATCACCTGGCCGTTGACATAGCTCGACTGTTCGCTGGCGAGGAACAGCGCCACCTGCGCCAGCTCGTCGGGCTGCGCCGCGCGGCGCAGCGGGTTCAGGCGGCCGATCTTGTGCGTGACGCCCTTGTCCTTCGCGTAGTCGAAGGTGGGCTTGGTCATTCCGGTCTCGGTGAGGCCGGGCGCGATGGCGTTGACGCGCACGCCGGTGTCGCACAGCTGCTGGGCGGCCACCATCGCCAGGTTGATGACACCGGCCTTCGACGCCGAGTACGCCGGTCCGCCGGCGCCGGAGCGGATGCCGGCCACCGATGCGGTGCAGATGATCGAGCCGCCGCGGCCGGCGTCGGCCATCGCCTTGCCGGCGTGCTTGATCATCAGCCAGGGGCCGATCAGGTTGACGCGCAGCACCTCCAACCACAACTCGGGTGTACTGTCGAAGATGCCGGCCATGCCGCCCGAGACGCCGGCGTTGGCGAAGGCGACGTCGAGGCGGCCGAACTTGTCGAGCGCGCTGGCGACGAGCTTCGCGACATCGGCCTCGACCCCGGCATCGACCTGCAGGGCCAGTGCCTCGCCGCCTTCGGCGACGATCTGGCGCGCCGTCTCGTGCACCGCGTCGGTCTTGTCGCCGAGCATGAGGCGCGCACCCTCGCCCGCGAACAGCAGCGCCGACGCACGTCCGATGCCCGAGCCGGCGCCGGTGATGATCGCCACCTTGCCGTCCAGTGCCCCCAGGCGGCCTTTCCGCCGCCCCCCGAGGGGGTCGGTCGGACCGCCAGAGCCGGATCCGGCCGCGGGTCTTTCTGCCATGGGGCCTCCTGTGTGCACGTTGTTGCCGCCTGCGCATTCTCGGGGTTCGGCGACGGTCAGGCGCGATGGTGTTCAATCGGCGGCCGGCGCGTCGTCGCGCCCGGGACACCCGAAGGAAGCCCCCCCGATGCCCCTGCCCACGCTCGAGACGCTGAAGTTCGCCGTTGCCGAAGGCATCGCCACGGTGACACTCGCGCGCCCCGACAAGCTCAACGCCTTCACGCCGCGCATGCGCGACGAGCTGGTGGCGGTGTTCGACGAGACCGACGCCGACGACGCGGTGCGTGCCGTCGTCGTCACCGGCGAAGGCCGCGCCTTCTGCGCCGGCGCCGACCTCTCCACCGGCGGCAACACCTTCGACCGCGCAGCGCGCAACGACCCTGCGCTCGAGGCCTACCGCGTCGGCGACATCTACCGCGACGGCGGCGGCATCGTCACGCTGCGCATCTACCGCAGCCTGAAGCCTGTGATCGGCGCCATCAACGGCCCCGCGGTCGGCATCGGCGTCACGATGCAGCTGCCGATGGACATCCGGCTGGCCAGCACCGAGGCGCGTTTCGGCTTCGTCTTCGCGCGCCGCGGCATCACGCCGGAGGCGGCGTCGAGCTGGTTCCTGCCGCGGCTGGTCGGCATGCAGACGGCGCTGGAGTGGTGCCTCACCGGCCGCGTCTTCGGCGCCGACGAGGCGCTCGCGCGTGGGCTCGTGCGCTCGGTTCACGCACCCGCCGACCTGCTGCCCGCGGCGCATGCGCTGGCGCGCGAGATTGCCGCGAGCACCGCACCGGTGTCGGTGGCGCTGACGCGGCAGATGCTGTGGCGAATGGCCGGCGCCGAGCACCCGATGGCGGCGCACCGCGTCGACAGCCGCGCAATCCAGTCACGCGGCCGATCGGCCGACGTTCGCGAAGGCGTCGGCGCCTTCCTCGAGAAGCGCGCCGCGGTGTTCCCGGACCGGGTTTCCGACGGCATGCCGGACTTCTACCCCTGGTGGCACGAGCCGCGCTTCGAGTGACGCCCTGAGCGACGCGCGGCTTCCGATGGACTCCCTTTCGCAGATCGGACTCGGCGCCGCGGTCGGTGTCGCGGTGATGGGGCGGCGCACCGCGGTCTGGAAGGCAGCGCTGTGGGGCGGCCTTGCCGGCACGCTGCCCGACCTGGACGTGCTGATCGACCATGGCGACCCGGTCTCGAACATGGTGCTGCACCGCGCCGAGAGCCATGCGCCGTTCTGGCTGACTCTCTTTTCACCGCTGCTTGCCGCGTTTGCGGTGCTGCTGCACCGCGAGCGCGCGCTCTGGCAGCGCTGGTGGCTGGCGATCTGGCTCGCCCTCGTCACCCACCCGCTGCTCGACGCGATGACGGTCTACGGCACGCAGCTCGGGCTGCCGTTCTCGAACCACCCTTACGGTGTCGCCAGCATCTTCATCATCGACCCGCTGTACACGCTGCCGCTGCTGGTGGGCGTCGGCTGGGCGCTGCGCTCGCGCGGCAGCGCGCGCGGGCTGGCGGCCAATGCCGCCGGGCTGGCCCTGAGCTGCGCCTACCTGGCCTGGGGCGTGGCGGCGCAGCAGCAGGTGGAGAAGGTGGCGCGCGAATCGCTCGCCGCACAGGGCATCGTGGTCGAGCATCTGTTGGTGACACCGAGCGCCTTCAACTCGGTGCTGTGGCGAATCGTCGTCGTGTCGGGCGATCACTACTACGAGGGCTTCCATTCGCTGCTCGACCGGCAGGCGGGCGTCGACTTCGATGCCTTCGTCCGCGGCAATGCCCTCGCCGCCGAGCTGCGCGGCGTACCGGCTTTCGAACGCGTGGCCAGCTTCAGCAAAGGCTTCTACAAGCTGCAGGAGCGCGACGGCCGCGTGCTGCTGGCCGACCTGCGCATGGGTCAGGAGCCGACCTACATCTTCACCTTCGCGGTGGCGCAGCGTCACAGCGCTGCGGTGCCACTGGCGCGGCCGGAGCAGGTGAGCGCCCGGCCGGACATCGCGCGCGGACTGCCCTGGCTGTGGCGCCGTGCACTCGGCGAGCGACTGCCCCCGCCGCGCTGACCGCTGCGCGCCGCGAACCCTGCGGCGACGGGGTGCGGCCTCCCCCCGGCGGTGGATGCCGGCGGTGCGGCGGCTCGCTAGATTCACCCCGCGTCGAGCCGGCGGTGCCGGCGCGGCAAGTGCATCTTCGGAGGAGACACGCATGGCCAGGTTCGGAGCATTGTTGATCGTCCTCGGGCTGCTGTCCTTCGTGCTGCCGCTGTTCGGCCGCCAGTTCGTGCTGGTCAGCCTGTTCGGAGGATCGACCGCCGCCGGCCTCGGATTCATCGGTGCCGGAGCCCTCCTGGTCGTCATCGGCGCGCTGGCCAGCCGCCACAAATGAGGGGCTTGCGATGAAGAAGTCGACGGACCGGAAGCTCACAGCGGCCACGCGAGTGGCTGCTGCAAGCGGGTGCCTGCTGCTCGCGGGCCTCTGGTTCGCGCCGACGCTGTCGGCCGCCGAGCCGCCGGCAGCGATCTCGGCCACGGTGACCAAGGTTGCCGTGTTCCGCCACCACCTGTCGTTCCAGCCGAACGGCGACACGCTATCGAGGCCGCCGGACGACTATCTGAAGTTCGTCGAGGAGGTCAAGGCCAAAGACGTGGTCGGCGTGCATCTCATCTACGGCCCAAGCCTGACCCTCTCGCTCGGCAACCCGGCGGTCGACGTGCGCAGGGCGCGGCTTCTGGCCGCGTACCGGCCGCTGCGGACCTGGTTGACCGAGCGGCAGCTCGATGTCTCGGTATTCGACATCGGCATGTCCGACGTGCCCTTCACCGAGCTTGCCTTCGACGCCGTCGTCGTCGAGGTGGTCTCCAAGCGCCGGTAGCCGGCGGCGGCAGCAAAGGAGCGCGCCCATGTGCGGACGATTCGAGAGCCCCGAAGGGAAGCCCGAGCGCCCCCGCTCTCGGGCTGGCCCGGTCAAGGGGATGCTGCTGCTGGCGGCCGCGCTCGCGGCCATGCCGGGCCGGGCCCAGCCGGCCGGCGCGTCCCCAGTGCAGGAGCCCCCTGCCTGCGACGGCCTGGCCACCATCGTGCTGCTCGGCGTGCCGCCGGCGGCGCGCTACGAGATCGACCTGCGGCTGGGCAAGCCGCCCGGTTCGGTCAAGCTCGCGTCGGTCGTCGTCGAGGGCGAGAGCCACGCCTCGTTCGCGGGGCTCTGCGCGGGCGACCACTTCTTCGCCTACCGCATGAGGGGTGAGTCCGACTACTCGTTGAGCGGCGTGATGCAGTCGAAGGCAAGCGCCGGCCGCGTGTCGCAGATCGGCACGCGGGTGCGCGTGTACCCGATGCCGGCCGGCATGGGCACGAACACCCGGAAGACCAAGGCATCGGAGTTGTGAGGGACCGGGCGGCGGCGCCCGCACGGCCTATTTCTCTCGCCGCTGCTTCCAGGCCTGGTAACGCGCCTGGTTGTCGGCGTTCGGCGGGTACAGCCCGGGCAGTGCAGCGCCGTTTTCGACCTCGCTCATGATCCAGCCCTCGAGCCGCTCCTGCTCGACGCTGTCGGCGAGCACGTCGTCGAGCATCGCCTGCGGGATCAGCACCGCACCGTCGTCGTCGGCGACGACAACATCGTTCGGAAACACCGCGACGCCGCCACAGCCGATCGGCTCCTGCCAGCCGACGAAGGTGAGCCCGGCCACCGACGCCGGCGCCGCGGTGCCCTGGCACCACACCGGCAGCCTGCTGCGCAGCACACCCTCGATGTCGCGAACGACGCCGTCGCTGACGAGCGCGGTGACACCGCGTGCCTGCATGCGCGCGCACAGGATGTCGCCGAAGATGCCGGCGTGGGTGACGCCGATCGCCCCCACCACCGCGATGACGCCGGCGGGCATCGCCTCGATCGCGGCGCGCGTCGAGATCGGCGCGCCCCACGACGCCGGCGTCGCCAGGTCTTCGCGCGCCGGCACGAAGCGCAGCGTGAAGGCGCGGCCGACCAGCCGCCCCTGCCCGGGCGCGATCGGCCGCGTGCCGCGCAGCCAGACGTTGCGCAGCCCCTTCTTCAGCAGCACGGTGGTCAGCGTCGCGGTCGAGACGCCCTTCAGCGTCTGCGCGGTGGCGGGGTCGAGGGGGATCGGGTCGGTTCCCATGGTGGCTTCTCGCGGGTGAAGGTGGGTCGTGCGATTCTGCGGCCACGCCGATGGCAGCCACTGCAGCCGACAATCGCCGCATCGGCTGCGGGCCTGCCGCGGCCATGGGGGAGACCGATGCGCGCGATCTTCAGCCTGGTCGGCATCCTGGTCGTCGTCGCGATCGTGATGCTGGTGGCGCGCAAGCAGCTGCAGGCGGTGGCGCCCGCGGCCGCACCCGCCGGCACCGCGCCCGCGGCGGCAAACCCCGCCGAACGATCGAGGGCGCTGCAGGACAAGGTGCTGCAGGACGTGAACCGCTCGCTGCAGCAGGGCGCCGACCGCGCTTCCGAGGCGGCGCGCTGAGGTCGGCCGTCCCTGCGGCGCGTGCGCCGCGTGTCACACCAGCTTGTTCGGCCCCCGCCCCTGCCAGTACTTGTCGCGCAGCGGCTTCTTGTAGAGCTTGCCGGTCGGCAGCCGCGGCATCTGGTCGATGAAGTCGACCGAGCGCGGGCACTTCAGCGGTGCCAGGTGCTCGCGGCAGAAGGCGATCAGCTGCTGCGCGAAGGCCTCGTCGGCGTGCACGCCGGGCATCGCCTGCACGACCGCCTTGACCTCCTCGCCAAGGTCTTCGTTCGGCACGCCGAAGACCGCGGCGTCGGCCACCTGCGGGTGCGTGATCAGCAGGTTCTCGCATTCCTGCGGGTAGATGTTGACGCCGCCGCAGATGATCATGAAGGTTGAGCGGTCGGTCAGGTGGACGAAGCCGTCGGCGTCGACATAGCCGACGTCGCCCACCGTCGTCATCGTGCCGTCGGCGCTGCGGCTGGCGGCGGTGCGCTCGGGGTCGTCGAAGTAGACGAACGGGGTCGCGGTCTCGAACCACAGCTCGCCGGCCTGGCCGGTGGGCAGCTCCTTCATGTCCGGGCCCATCACGTGCAGCTCTCCCAGCAGCACGCGGCCGACGGTGCCGCGGTGGGCCAGCCACTCGGCGCTGTCGCAGAAGGTGAAGCCGAGCCCCTCGGTGGCGCCGTAGTACTCGTGCACGATCGGGCCCCACCATTCGATCATCTGCTCCTTCACCTGCACCGGGCAGGGCGCGGCGGCGTGCACGATGTACTCCAGCGACGAGAGGTCGTGGCGCTGGCGCACCTCGGGCGGCAGCTTGAGCATGCGGCTGAACATCGTCGGCACCAGCTGGCTGTGGGTGACGCGATGGCGCTCGACGAGCGCGAGGTACTGCTCGGCGTCGAAGTGCTCCATCACGATCACGGTGCCGCCGTTGCGGATGGCGACGCCGCTGTTGGCCTGCGGTGCCGCGTGGTACAGCGGCGCCGGCGACAGGTAGACCATGCCGTCGCGGCCCTTCCACACCTGGTGCAGGAAGTTGAACAGCGGCAGCGGCTGCGAGGGCGGGTTCTCGGGCAGCGGCCGCAGGATGCCCTTCGGCCGCCCGGTGGTGCCCGACGAGTACAGCATCGCCGCGCCCAGCCACTCGTCGGCGATCGGCGTCGCCGGGAACCGCGCCACCGCGTCGGCGAAGTCGGCGTAGCGTGCATCGCCGAGCGCACGCACCGCGTCGCCGCCGTCGACCACCAGGCACTTCGTCACCCGCGGGCAGCGTTCGAGCGCGGCGCGGGCCACCGGCAGCTTCGCGATCGAGGTCACGAGCAGCTGCGAGCGGCTGTTTTCGACGATATAAGCCAGCTCCTCGGCGGTGAGGTAGCTGTTGATCGCGGTGTAGTACAGCCCCGAACGCTCGCCGGCGCCGCAGCACTCGAGGTAGCGCGAGTTGTTCTCCATGAACACCGCGTAGTGGTCGAGCCGCTGCAGCCCCTCGCTGCGCAGCAGGTGCGCCAGGCGGTTGGTGCGGGCTTCGAACTCGCGGTAGCTCACCGCCTCGCCGCTGGACGCCATCACGAAGGCGGGGCGGTCGGGGTGCTGCTGCCAGTGGTTGCCGGCGTACATCGGGGTCGTCTCCTTGTTTGTGGTCGTTCAATCGGTGATGCAGACCTGCTGGTCGATGGCGCCGAAGATCGAGCGGCCGCGCTCGTCCAGCACCTCGATGTGCACGGTGTCGCCGTGCTGCAGGTAGGGCTCGAGCCGGTCTTCCGGCGTGCCCGCGAGCGCGGCGCGAACGCGCGCCTCGGTGATGCAGGCGCTGCCGGTGGCGGGGTCGGCGTTGCTGATGGTGCCGGCGCCGACGATGGAGCCGGCACCGAGCGCGCGTGTCTTCGCCAGGTGCGCGATCACCTGGCCGAAGTGGAACACCGTGCCCTCGCCGGCATCGGGGGCGCCGAACCAGCGGCCTCGCAGGTGCACCTGCACTGCGCGGTGCAGCATCGCGCCGCGCCAGGCGCTGCCCAACGCCGCCGGCGTCACCGCCACCGGCGCGAAGCTCGACGCCGGCTTGCTCTGGTAGAAGCCGAACCCACGTGCCAGCTCGCCCGGGATCAGACCGCGCAGCGAGACGTCGTTGCACAGCATCACGAGCGCGATGTGGTCCACCGCGGCTTCGGCGCGGCAACCCATCGGCACGTCGGTGGTGACGACCGCGATCTCGGCCTCGAGGTCGACGCCATGCGCCGCGCTCGTGGCGACGATCGGCGCGCAGGGCGCCAGCATGACGTCGGAGCCACCCTGGTAGACCAGCGGCTCCTCTTCGTAACGCGGCGGCAGCGGCTCGCGGCGCCAGCGGTACATCAGCTCGGCATGGTGGCGGTAGCACGAGCCGTCGGCCCACTGGTAGGCGCGCGGCAGCGGCGCCAGCGCGGCGCGGGGGGCGAAGGGCTCGGCGTCGCGCCACCCGGCCGCGTCCTGTGCGGCGGATCGCATGTGCAGTTCGGGCGCCACCGTCATCCAGTCGTCGAGCGCGGCCTGCAGCGTCGGCGCGACCTGCGGCACCGGCAGGCAGCGCGTCAGCGTCTCGTCGACGAGCACGAGTTCGCCGTCGCGGCGGCCGTTGGCGCGCGTGGCCAGCCGCAGCGGCCAGCGGCCGGCACCCTGCCCCCCGAGGCCCGCGGCCGCGGTCATCCGTGCACCCGACAGCCTGCGGCCGGTCCCGCCGAGCGGGATTGAGCCGCCTCGGGTGGCCGGGCAGGGCTCACACCCACCTCACGTCGCGGCCGCAGCGCGGCGCGCACGCTTCTCTTCGTCCCAGGCCGCGAGCTGCGCATGCGCCTCGCGCGCGTAGCCCTGCACCACCGCCGGCGCCGCGGTCTCGGTGGTGAGTTCGAGCCGCAGCCCGTTGGGGTCGAAGAAGTAGATCGACAGGATGTAGCCGTCATGGTCAACCGGGCCGATGACGTCGACGCCGGCGTCGCGCAGCCGGGCGAGCATCGTGTGCAGGTCGGCAGCACTCTCCACCCGCAGCGCGATGTGGTTCACCCAGGCCGGCGTGTTGGGCGACGCTGCCGCCGCGGTGTCGTCGCCGAGGTCGAAGAAGGCGATGCACGAGCCGTCGCGCAGCCGGAAGAACAGGTGCACGTAGGGGCAGTGCTCGCCGGTGCTCGGCACCTCGTCCTTGCGGATCAGGTGCACCAGCGGCAGGCCGAGCAGGTCTTCGTAGAAGCGGCGCGTCTCCTCGGCATCGCGGCAGCGCCACGCGAAGTGGTGCAGGCCGTGCACCGGGCGCGGCGCGGGGGTAGTGGCAGGGGGCTCGCGCATCGTGGCGGCGGAGCTTACTGCCGGCCCCGCGGTGGCGATATCTGGGTTTTCGAAAGCTCGCCTTCGGCGGCCGTCCGGAACCGGCTTGCGCGGGACCGGTGCTGCCCCGGCCGGCTGCTGCCGCGTTACGCTGCGCGGCAGCGATGAACTACCAACTGCCCGAGTTCGACTACCGCACGCCGCCGGAGATCGCCGGCGGCCCGCGGCCCGGCCGCTACCCGCTGGTGATCGTCGGCGGCGGCCTGGTCGGGCTGACGCTCGCCGCCGACCTCGCGGCGCGCGGCGTGCGCTCGCTGCTGCTCGACGAGGACAACACCGTCGGCGTTCGCGGCGCGTCGAGCCGCGGCATCGTCTACGTGCAGCGCACGCTCGAGGTGATGGCGCGCATCGGCATCTTCGATCGCATCGCCGCCAAGGGGGTCACGTGGTCGGTCGGCCGTGTGCTCGCCGGCCGCGAGGTGCTGTACCGCTTCGACTTCGCGCCCGAGAACCTGTCGCTGCAGCCGCCGTTCGTCAACCTGCAGCAGTTCTACCTGGAGGGGTTCCTGGTCGACCGCATCGCCGAACTCGGCCTCACCGACCTGCGCTGGAAGAACCGCGTCACCGGCGTTCGCAACCACGCCGACCACGTCGAGCTCGACGTCGATGTCCCCGACGGGCGCTACACGATCGCCGCCGACTGGGTGGTCGATTGCGAAGGTGTTCACAGCGTCGTGCGCCAGCAGCTCGGCCTGGCCGAACACACCGAGCGCACCCCCGACCGCTGGTGCATCACCGACGTGCGTTTCCACGAATCCTGGCCGAACGAACGCTGGACCTGGATCGAAGCGCCTTTCAACGAGGACCGCGCCGTCTGGCAGCACCCGATGGCCGACGAGGTCTGGCGGCTCGACTTCCAGATGGCGCCCGACAGCGACCCGGCGGTGGTGGCGCGAGACGACATCGCCCGTTCGCGTGTGCAGGAGATGCTCGGCGCCGGGGTCGACTTCGACCTCGTCTGGGTGGGCGCGTACTCGTATCGCACGATGCTGATGGAGCGCTTGCGCCACGGCCGGCTGCTGTTCGCCGGGGATGCGGCGCACGCCACCAGCCCGTTCGGCGCCCGCGGCGGCAACTCCGGCATCGGCGACGCCGAGAACCTGGCCTGGCGGCTGGCGCTGGTGCTCGATGGCCGGGCACCCGAGGCGCTGCTCGACCACTACCACCACGAGCGCCACCGCGCGGCGGCCGAGAACGTGCGCATCACGTCGCGATCGGGCCGCTTCCTGCGCCCGCGCAGCGAGGCCGAGGCGACGCTGCGCCACGCGGTGCTCCAGCTCGCGCGCGATCACGCGTTTGCGCGGCCGCTGCTCGACGCCGGGCGCCTGTGCACCCCGCACCCCTACCGCGGGCTGGCCGGCATCGGAGGTGGGGCCGCCGACGGCGCCGCGCTGCCGAACCTCGAACTCGCACACCGGGGGCAGCCGGTCGGGCTGGTCACGCTGCTCGCCGAGCCAGGCGGCGCGCTCGCCGCCTTCTGCTTCGGCGACGACGCCGAAACGCTGGCCACGGCCGTCGCCGCTGCCTCGCTGCCGGTGCGCGTGCTGCAGGCGGAACGCGACTTCGACGACCCCGCCGGCCACCTCGCGCGACTGACGTCGACGCCACGCGGCGGCGTTGCGCTGCTGCGCCCCGACGCCCACCTCGCGGCCAGCCTGCCCGATGCCGACCCTGCAGCGCTGCTGCGCGCGGCGCGTCGCGCGCTGGCGATCGAACCGCTGCCGCGGGCCGCCGGCGCGGTGCAGTTGCGTCGCCTGACGACCGACGACCTCGCCGACTTCCAGGCCTACCGCCAGGATGTCGATCTCGGCCGCTACCAGGGCTGGCAGCCGACGCCCGACGACGAGGCGCGCAACTTCCTCGCCGAGATGGCGGGTGCGGCGCTGTTCGCACCGGGGCACTGGTGCCAGCTGGCGATCGCCGAGGCGGCGGGCGGTCGGCTGGTCGGCGACATCGGCATCGGCCTCGACGCCGACGGCCGCGCCGCCGAGATCGGCTTCACGCTCGCGCGCGGCTGGCAGCACCGCGGGCTGGCCACCGCCGCGGTGCGGGCGGCAATCGAACTCCTCTTCGCACACACCGGAGCCGAGGCCGTCCGCGGCATCACCGACGAACGCAATGGCGCGTCGGCGCGGCTGATGGAGCGGCTGGGCATGCGCTGCGTCGAGACGCGCGACACCTTGTTCCGCGGCGAGCCCTGCACCGAACAGGTCTTCGAGTTGCGGCGCCCGGGCGCCTGACGCGCCTCGACTCCGGCTCTTAGGGTGATCCGGCTTGGCCGGTCACCTTAAACCCCCGCGGGGGGCGGGCTGGGCGCAGCCCGGCCCCTCGGGGCGCTCAGGTGTTCTTCGACACCGTGATGGTGGGGAACTTCGCCGAGAAGTCCTTCGCCTTGACGGCGATCTTCAGCGCCACCTGGCGCGCCACCGCCTTGTAGATCGAGGCCAGCTCGCCGTCGGGGTCGGCCATCACGGTGGGGGTGCCGCTGTCGGCCTGCTCGCGGATCTTCATCGCCAGCGGCAGCGCGCCGAGGTAGTCGACGCCGTACTCGGCGGCCATGCGCTTGCCTCCCTCGGCGCCGAAAATATGCTCGGTGTGGCCGCAGTTCGGGCAGCAGTAGACGGCCATGTTCTCGACGATGCCGAGGATCGGCACGCCGACCTTCTCGAACATTTTCAGGCCCTTCTTGGCGTCGAGCAGCGCGATGTCCTGCGGCGTGGTGACGATCACCGCGCCGGTGAGCGGCACCCGCTGGCTGAGCGTCAGCGCGATGTCGCCGGTGCCCGGTGGCATGTCGACCAGCAGGTAGTCGAGCTCGCGCCAGTTGGTCTGCCGAAGCAGCTGGTCGAGCGCCTGCGTGGCCATCGGGCCGCGCCAGATCATCGCCTGGTCGGGCTCGACCAGAAAGCCGATCGACATCACCTGCACGCCGTGGTTCTCGAGCGGCTCCATCGTCTGCCCGTCGAGGCTCTCGGGCCGCTCGTGCACGCCCATCATCGTCGGCTGGCTGGGGCCGTAGATGTCGGCATCCAGGATGCCGACGCTGGCGCCCTCGGAAGCGAGCGCAAGCGCCAGGTTGACGGTCGTCGTGCTCTTGCCGACGCCGCCCTTGCCGGAGGCCACGGCGATCACGTTCTTCACCTTTGGCAGCAGTTGCACGCCGCGCTGCACCGCGTGGGCGACGATGCGGGTGCCGATCGTCACGCTGACGTTCTCGACCCCCTGCACGGTGCGAGCGGCCGCCACCAGCGCCTTGCGCAGCGCCGCGTGCTGGCTCTTGGCGGGATAGCCCAGTTCGACCTCGAAGGCCACATCGCCACCCTCGATGCGCAGGTTCTTCAGGGCCTTGGTGGAGACGAAGTCGCGGCCGGTGGCAGGGTCGGCGACGGACTGCAGCGCCGCGGTGAGGGCGGCTTCGGTGACATTGGGCATGCTCTGGCGCGGCTCGGGCGCGTGCTGGGAAAACGGCGCCGCAGTCTAGCCGGGATCGCCGTTCAAGGCCTTCGCGACCAGCCGGTGGAAGTGGTGAACGCCGGCCTCGTGGCGCACCGCGTAGCGGCCATGACGGTACAGCCGCGAGCGGATGCCGCGCTGAACGCCGAGCACCACCGCCTCGTCCTCGATCTCGACGGTGTCGAGCGCACCGCCGGCGCCCTCGCCCAGCCGCGATGGATCGGCGACATAGGAACGGAACAGCACCTTCGTTCGCGCCGGCCCGAGCGGCAGCACGACGTTGACCGACAACCCCCAGGGGTAGAAGTTGAACATCAGGTTTGGGAACAGCCACCAGTAGTAGGCGGCGACGCGCTCGCCGGCATCGGGTGAACCGGCCGGCAGGTCGAACGCCGCCTCGCCGTCGGCGGCGCGCGCCAGCTGCAGCACCGAGGCGCGGCCCAACTCGTAGCCGTAGCCGCTCATCGCCAGCGTGCCGTTCAGCGCCGGGTGCACAAACGGGATGTGCAAGCCCTCGAGGTAGTTCTCGACGTACAGCGCCCAGTGGGCATCGAAGACGAACTCGCGATCGCGCGCCGGGTCGGCAACGAATCCCTGCACCGGCAGCCAGGCCAGCCGGTCGCGCATCTCGCCCATCCAATCCCCGAGTGGCAGCGCCGGCGCGAGCGATGAAAAACCGTGCCCGGCCCACTCGCCGAGCGGCAGCTGCGGCAGGTCGTCCTGCGGCGACGGGAAGCCCCGCACCCCGTCGAAGCCCGGCATGCCGCGCAGCCGGCCGTCGAGCGCGAAGCAGCGGCCGTGGTAGCCGCAGCGGATCTCGCCGGCCGGGCCGGCTGCCGCGACGAGCACATTGCCGCGGTGCGTGCAGACGTTGGACAGGCAGCGCAGCTCGCCTGCCTCGTCGCGCACCAGCAGCAGCGGCACGTCGAACAGGCCCGGCAGCAGTTCGCGCGGCGACAGCATTCGCGGCCGCGACACGTCGTGGAGGTCGCCCAGCCATTGCCAGCTGCGCTCGAAGATCCGCTCGCGCGCCAAGCCGAAGACCCCGGCGTCGAGATAGAAGGCCTTGTCGAGCGTATGCGCAGCCGCGACGTCGGCGTCGACCTGCCATCGAGCCGTCATCGCCCGGCCCGCGATGGCGGCAAATGTGGTGCCGGTGCCCGGGCAGGCCCCCTTCCGCGGGGCGGAGGCCGGTGACGAACGGTGGGCCTCACAGGCTGCCGCGGTAGAAGACGCGCATCTCGTGCAGTTCGTAGACGAAGGTGCCGGCGCGCATCGAAGGGTCGTCGTCGATCGCCGCGCGTGCTGCCTCGACCGATGCCGCCCGCAGAACGATGAGCCCCTTCTCGCCGTAGCGTGCACCCACCACGATGCGCCCCTCGGCGCGCAGCTTCGACAGGTGGGCCGAGTGTTCGCGGAAATGCGTCTGCGCCTGGGGCGGCTTGTCGGCCTGCCAGGCGGGGCCGGTGCGGATCTCGACCGCGAACAACTTCTCCGCCGGCACCGGCGGTGCGCTCGCCTGCGCGGCGGCGCCGAACGTTGCGACGGCCAGCCAACCGGCGACCAGCGACTTCATCGCAGCTCCTTTCGAACGACGAGCTTCAGCGCCGACCAGGTACCGTCGACTGCGCAGACCTTGACGTCCACCCAGCCGAGCGGCAGCGCCAGCTCGCGCACCACGTCCTCGGTGATGTCGGTGGCGACGCCGGAGGACTTCTTCGGCCACGACACCCACAGCACCGCCGCCGGCGCCAGCAGCCGCCGGTAGCGTGCCAGAGCGGCGGCGAGCGCGGTGCGGCGGCGGTGGAAGGCATGCACGAGATCGGTGGCGGCCGAGGCGCGGCCGACGAACTGCACGCCCTCGGGCAACGGGGCCAGCATGGCCGGGTAGCCGGCCGGTGCGCCGGGCGCATGCACGCGGCTGCCGGCAGCGATGCCGAGCTTGCGCACCAGCGGCGTGCCGGAGTAGCCGGCGCCGGGCACCACCCGGGGCGGCCCTACTTCCGGGCCCTCTCGGCCGGCGAGAGATGCTTCCTGTCCCACGCGATGCCGGCCTTGACGTCGGCGATCGCACGGTCGACCGACTGCATCGCCTTCGCGCGGTGGCCACCCTTGTCGGCGGTGGCCTTCTGCAGTTCGGACTTGGCGTTCTCGAGGCTGGCGAGTGCGGCTTCCATGTGGGGCTGCGCGGCCTCGCTCGGCATCGCGATCACGAGGGCGGCAGCGGCGGCACAGACGACATGGGCAATGGACATGGGCTCCTCCATCCGGTTGCTCGGCGCGCCGGCAGTATCGCAGCCGCGCCACGGCCTGGCGAGCGGGCAACGCGGACCGGGGGCGCAGCGGTCAGGGCGTGGCCCAGAACGGAGCGTCGTCGAGCCGGCGCTGCATCGCCTGAACGAAGCGGCCGACATGCAGCCCGTCGACGAGCGCGTGATGCACCTCGACCGCAACCGCCATCGTGTGTCGGCCGTCGGCACCGGCGACGATGCGGCCGAAGGCGATCTTCGGGATCGAATCGCCGCCGGCGCGCGGACGTGCATGCGTGAAGCTCGTGAAGTCGAACCAGGGCAGCACCGTGAAGTGCACCTGCGCGTCGTCGTCGGCGCCGGGGTCGAGCGGTGTCTCGCCACGCCGCGCGGCGGCCAGCGCGCGGGAGGCATCGGCGTGGAAGGCCGCGAAGTCCCGGTGCCAGGCCAGGCTCGCGAAGGTGATGCTCTCGTCGCCGAGCAGCACCGTCGTGCTGCCGTACACGGCCTCGTGCACGCGCACCTCGTCGCCAGCCAGCCGCATGCGCATCGCCTCGACTTCGTTGGCGGCGTGCAGTGCGGCGTGGTGGTAGGCGATCGTCAGTCCGCCGGCGCCGAGCGCCGCCTTCGCGGTGAGCAGCGCCCCGACATCGAGCCGCGTGCAGACGCCGAAGTGCGGGCGGTCGAAGTGGCGGAAGTGTTCGAAGGTGACGCGCCGCGGCCAACCCTGGGGGTCGAGCCGTCGCCAGCTGGCGCCGCTGCCGGATTTGTCGTCCATCGCGGGCGGCAGTCTATCGGGGCGTTGCACCACCGGTTTGCGGCCGGGGTCACTTCACCTTCCAGTTCCAGTCGCCACGCTCGCAGGTGTCGGCGGCGTTGGCCGAGACGAGGTCGGTGCGGCGGTCGATGTACATCTCGCGCGTATTGCTCGTGTGGTTGTGCTTCTTGCACAGCGGCACGATCCACCACGAGAAGTCGCTGCGCCAATCGTCGATCAGCACATGCGCACCCACCTCGGCCGGGTTGCCGCAGGGCACCGCGGCGCAGGTCACGCGCTTCGAGTCGGTGTAGTTGCGCCAGTGCGCGAGCCAGCTGTCGCAGACGCACTTGTTCTTGCTGGTGCCATTGAGGTTGACAACGCACCAGTGCGAGTTGCGGTTCGGCTTGGCCATCTTCTGCCCCCTGGTCGTGCCGCGATCGTCGTGCCGCCCAGTATCGGGCGGCGTGCCCCGCGGCGTCGCCTTCGATCGTGGGAGCGCGCGCCCGCGTCAGGGCGCGGCCGGGCAGCTGAAGAGCCCGTAGGCGTAGTACGTCACGTTGTCGCGGTCGCTGCGGTTCCAAACCTCGCCGACCGACTTCGTGCCCTGGCTCTGCGCGCTGCCGGTGCTGCCGCCCCATACCTTCGGGTACTTGCTGCGGTAGAGATCGCCGCTCACCACCACCGCAACGTGGCCGTTGTTTCGCGCCGGGGTGTGGTCGCTGGCCTTCAGGCCGACGAGCACCAGCTTGCCGGTGCCCGCCTGGCGTGCGGCCTCGGCGCCGTCGGCCACCTCGGCCCAGTTGGCGGCCAGGTGGTCGACGATGCCGTCGGCGTTGGCGGTGTGCGGCAGCGGAACGCCGAGCTTGCGCGCCACCTCCTTGACGAATCCGGAGCAGTTGTTCTTGTTGGGGGTGCCTTCGATGTAGGACTTCTCGAACGCCTCCTTGCAGGCGTCGACGATGCACTGGTCGCTGGAGGCCATGTCTTTCCTCGCGGTTACTTGCGTGCCGGCGGCCGGCACGAGGCGTCGAGCCGCACCACTCGCGTCGGCCTCGCGGCGCCGGCGGGGGTGGCGACGATCTCGGCGCCGCGGAACTGCCAGCGGGTGTTCGAGACGTCGATCTCGCCGACGCGGCGGCAGCTGGCGCTGTCGAAGAAGACGAGCAGGTCGTTCGAGCCGCTCGACTCGATCGCCGCCACCGTGCGGCCGTCGTCGGCAACGTAGACGCCGCTGCGCTGCCAGACGCCACCTTCGGCCTCGCAGCCGCGCCCGTCGGCGCGGCGGATCGCCAGCGCCGAATCGGGGAAGGACTCGATGTCGGTGCCGTCGCGCTCGCTGGTCAGCCGCACCTCGAGCGCACCGGCCCGCCCGACGAACCGGCGCGGCGCGGTCGAGGTGATGGCGATCGGCCCGTAACGGCACGCCGAGACAGTGGCCTGCGGCCCACCCGAGGCCGCTGCTGCACCGGCCAGGGCCAGCAGCGGCGCGAGCAACGCAGCCGACAGAAGCGGGGAGTGCATACGTGGCGAAGTATCGCCGCGCCCCTGCCGCCCGCGCACCCGCCAGACTGGGGATGGCCGCGGGGCCAGGTGATCGCCCACGCGACCGAGCCTTCGGGCGGGCCGAGGACAGCCTGCCGTCGAAGAGGTCAGTACCCGGGGCCGCCGTCGGGCAGCACGTAGACCCCGATGTCGACCCAGCCGTTGATCTTCGTGCGGTCGAACTTGAACCACTTGCGCTCGATCTTGTCGTAGCCGATGGAAGGACCTCCCTGGCCGCCCTGCATCAGTTCCCAGCGCATGCCCACCGGGTCGACGTCGGTGACGATGCCGACGTGGCCCCACTCCTGTCCGGGAAAGGGCTTCGAGTAGAAGTCGCCCGGCTCGGGCATCAGGTTGGCGTCGATCGCCTCGCCGGTGTTGGCCCATACCCAGCTGCCCGGGGCCTCGTTCTCGCACTTGCTGAGGTTGAGCTTGCCGGTGGCCAGTGTGCCGCCGGCCTTGCCCCCGGCCTCACGGCCGCACCAGCCGGCAAAGGAATTGCAGCTGGTGGTCTTGACACCCTTGGCCCAGTCCTTGCGCAGCCGGTCCTGGGTCAGGCCGGAGAGCGTGACGAAGTGCGGGTCGCCGTCGGTGATCACCGCCGGCAGCTTGCGAAGGGCGTTGACGAAGTCGCGGCGCAGTTGCTCGCGGGAGTTGGCTTGCACGGGCATCGGAGTCCTCTCGAATGTCGGCCTGTGACGATGGCCGGCAGTATCGGCAGTGCCACGCGGTGGTGGTGCTTCGTTGGTCGCGGGCTTGTTTCGATGCGTTGCGACCGATAATCCGCGCCTCTCCCCCGCCGGCCGACGCGCCATGCCCCGCAAGCTTTTCGTCACCACCGCGCTGCCCTATGCCAACGGGCCGTTCCACATCGGCCACGTGATGGAGTACATCCAGGCCGACACCTGGGTGCGCTTCCAGCGCATGCGCGGAGCCGAGGTGCACTTCGTCTGCGCCGACGACGCACACGGCGCGGCGATGATGATCGCCGCCGAGGCCGCGGGGCTGACACCGCAGGCCTTCGTCGCGCAGATCGCCGGCGGGCGCAAGCCCTACCTCGACGGCTTCCACATCGCCTTCGACAACTGGCACAGCACCGAGTCGCCGGAGAACCACGAGCTGGTGCGCGCGATCTACCTCGCGCTGCGAAAGAACGAGCTCATCGAGTCGCGCACGATCGAGCAGTTCTTCGACCCCGACAAGGGCATGTTCCTGGCCGACCGCTTCATCAAGGGCGAGTGTCCGCGCTGCGGCGCAAAGGACCAGTACGGCGACAACTGCGAGGTCTGCGGGGCGGTCTACTCGCCCACCGAGCTGAAGAACCCGTACTCGGCGCTCTCCGGCGCGACGCCGGTGATGAAGAGCAGCGAGCACTTCTTCTTCAAGCTCTCCGACCCGCGCTGCGTCGAGTTCCTCGAGAACTGGACGCAGGACGGCCGGCTGCAGCCCGAGGTCGCGAACAAGGTGCGCGAGTGGTTCGCCCGCGACGACACCGGCAAGGTCAGCCTCGGCGACTGGGACATCTCGCGCGACGCGCCCTACTTCGGCATCGAGATCCCGGACGCGACGGGCAAGTACTTCTACGTCTGGCTCGACGCGCCGGTGGGCTATCTGGCGAGCCTGAAGAACCTGTTCGCGAAGACGAGGCTTCGTGACGAGGGCGAGCCCGACCCCTTCGAGGCCTACCTCGCCGACCCCGCCGTCGAGCAGGTGCACTTCATCGGCAAGGACATCGTCACCTTCCACACGCTGTTCTGGCCGGCGATGCTGAAGTTCAGCGGCCGCAGGGTGCCCGACCGCATCTACGTGCACGGCCACCTCACCGTCAGCGGCGCGAAGATGAGCAAGAGTCGCGGCACCGGCATCAGCCCGCTGCGCTACCTCGAGCTCGGCTTCGACGCCGAGTGGCTGCGCTACTACATCTGCGCCAAGCTCAATGCGCGGGTCGAGGACCTCGACTTCGCCCCCGACGACTTCGTCGCGCGGGTCAACGCCGACCTGATCGGCAAGTTCGTCAACATCGCGAGCCGGGCGGCGGTCTTCATCGCCAGGCGCTTCGGCGGCAAGCTCTCGGCCGATGTCGGCGTCGAGGGCCGAATCGTTCTCGACGCGCTGCGTGCGCACGCCGAGCCGCTGGCCACGCTGTACGAGGAGCGCGAGTTCGGCAAGGCGCTGCGCGAGGTGATGCTGCTCGCTGACCGTGTCAATGAATACGTCGACCAGCACAAGCCGTGGGAGATCGCCAAGCGCGCGGGCGAGGACGCCGCGCTGCACGATGTCTGCTCGGTCTGCATCGAGGCCTTCCGCTTGCTGACGCTGTACCTGAAGCCGGTGCTGCCGGCGCTGGCCGCGCGCGTCGAAGCCTGGCTGAACATCGAGCCGCTGCGCTGGAGCGACGCATCGCGCGCGATGGGCGCGCACGTGATCGGCGACTACAAGCACCTGATGCAGCGCGTCGATCCGAAGCGGCTCGAACAGCTGTTCGAGCCGGCGGAGCCGGCGGTCCCGCCGGCCGGCCCGGCAAGCGCCGCACCGGGCGGCGAGCGGCTCGCCGCCGAGATCGGGATCGACGACTTCGCGAAGGTCGACCTGCGCATCGCGCGCGTCGTCGCCGCCGAGCGGGTCGAGGGCAGCAGCAAGCTGCTGAAGCTGACGCTCGACGCCGGCGAGGGCCGGCACCGCACGGTGTTCAGCGGCATCGCGTCGGCCTACACGCCGGAACAGCTCACCGGCAAGCTGACGGTGCTGGTGGCCAACCTGGCGCCGCGCAAGATGAAGTTCGGCCTCAGCGAGGGCATGGTGCTGGCCGCCAGCCATGCCGACGAGAAGAGCCACCCCGGCCTTTATGTGCTCGAGCCCTGGGCGGGTGCGGTGCCGGGGCTGCGCGTTCGCTGACGGCGTGCCCCTTGGGGCGGCCGCCTGCCGGGCCGCCCCACCCGCCGCGGCGGCGCGACATCCCACTTGTGAAGGCTGCGCCCACGCGCCGGCCTCTTGTATGCTGTGGCCGACCCTTTCGAAGGATCGAGCCTCGGCCTTCGGAGGGAACACCTTTTCGAGTACCTCCACCCGCCCCGGAGAAGCCGATGCCGCAAACCGCCTCACCCGACACCACCCGGCGCGGTCTGTCGCTCGCGATGCTGACGTGCGGATTCGGCGGCAGCACCGTCGTCTTCGCACAAGGCAAGGCCGGCGACGGGCCGGGCGCGAAGGACCTCTTCTTCGGCGGTGACAAGCCGGCGCTGGTGCAGTCCAACAGCCTGCGGCCGACACCCACCGCGGCCCCCGCAGCCACCGGCACGCCCAGCACCGCCGGCACCCACCCGGGCGTGCGCGTCTGGCTGACCGATTCCACCGACAACACCGGCAGCCGCAAGATCTCGCCGCAACAGGTCTTCCGCACCGGCGACAAGGTGCGCCTGTGGCTGCAGTCCAACCGCGACGGCTACCTCTACCTCGTCAACGTCGGCACCAGCGGCACGACACGGCTGATGTTCCCGCGCGCCAACCAGGACAACCGCATCAGCGCCCGCAGCGACTTCTCGATCGCGTCGCCGCTGGTCTTCGGCGAGCCTGCGGGCACCGAACAGCTGGTCGTCGTGCTCGCCGCCTCCCCGATCGAGGACGCGCCGGTGCAGCTGCGGGACGGCAGCTTCCTGAAGGTGTCGCTGAAGCCGGGTGCCAACACCCCGCCGCGGCAGCAGCAGGCCAGGCCGCCGGCGCAGGGCGGCGGGCGCGACGCCGCGTCGGCATCGCTGGACTTGGCGCTGGCCGATCTGCGCGGTGCGAAGGACCTGAAGTTCGACGACGACGGCACCGAGCTGGTGGCCGTCAACCGCCAGACCGAGGCCCGGCCGGGTGCCTTCCCGCCGGTGGTCGTCAACCTGCGGCTGACACACCGGTAGCACCGAACAGCGGCCGCCCGCGGTGGCGACACCAAAAGGAGAAGCGTTTGTCCAAGCTCGGGATCCTGCCCCCTTCGCCGCCGGCTCCACATGCGCCGCTGACCTTGCTGGTGTCGCTGCTCGCCGCCGGCACGCTCGCGTCGTCTTGCGCCACCGACAACAAGGGCCAGGCGATCTTCGCGAGCTTCAACCAGTGCATGGCCGCCAACGGAGTCGGCGCCATCTTTCTCGGTGTGCTGGCCAAGGAGCTGACGGGCAACAACGCCGTCGGCATTGCGGCCGCCGCGGGCACGCTGTTCGTGGCCTGGAAGAAGTGCGGCCAGGCCCATCAGAAGGTGGCCGTCAGCGACCAGCGCGGCCGCGACGCGGTGATTGGCGACCCGCGCTACCGCGGCGCGCAGGGCGGCGTGCTGGCGATCGACGACCTCGAAGTGGTGTCCACCAAGCCCGGCGATGACATCACCACCCGCTACCGCTTCACGTACACCAGCCCCGACGTGGCGAAGAAGGACATCCCGGCGAAGGAGAAGTTCGTGTTCCTCGCCGGCTTCCAGAACCAGCGTGGGGCCACCGAGTTCAAGGAAATCGAGTTCACCCGCGACTTCGTGATCCAGCAGGGCCAGCGCCGGCACGAACACTCGGTGCCGAGCGACTCGAGCTTCGGCCAGTTCAAGCCCTGGAAGCTGCGCTACCAGCTCGAAGTCGACGGCCGCTGCCAGGAGACCGAGGCCACCTTCGACATCGCCGGTGGCCGGCCCGGCCGCGCAGGCCCGGCGGTGGCCTGCGGGTCCAGGGTGGCGGCGGCGCCATCCGGAGGCGGCGCGAAGAGCGAGGCCGCGGCACCCGCTGCCGCGGCCGTGGTCGCACCCCCTGCCACGCGTCCGGCGCCAGTGGCGCAGGCCCCGGCGCCGAACCCGACCCTCGCCCGCGCACTGCGCCTGCAGTTGCAGCCTCGGGGTGCGCTCACCGGCAAGGCGCTGGCCGCCGGCACGCCGGTCAAGGTGCTCGAGACCCGGAAGATCGGACCGGCGAACCAGCCGGTGTCCTGGGTCCACGTCGAATCCGCTTCGGGCGACAAGGGCTGGACGCTCGAGAGCAACCTCAAGAGGTGAAAGCGATGGGCGCAGCGCTCTCGGGTCGATCCGCCTCCACCGGGCTGCTCGAGCCCCCTTGGGAGGCGGGTCGGGCCACCGGACCGGCCCTGGCGGGGCTCTGCGCCGCGTGGCGGGCTGGCGGATGGCGGCGCGTGCTCGGTGTGCTGGTGCTGGCGCTGGGCGCCGCGGCTGCGGTGCAGGCGCAGGCGCCGGACCCGAACGAGATCGAGACCATCCGCACCCGGCTGCAGGCGGCGCGGCTGGCGAAAGCGGTGGTCGAGCAAGGGCCCGACGGGCGGCTGACGCTCTCGGGCGAGTACCTCAACCGCGCCGAGGTGCTGACCGCGTTTTCGATCGCGCAGCAGGTGGTCGGCGTGCGCTGGGTGGCGCCGACGACGCCGGAGAAGATCAAGTACCCCTTCGACAACGCACGCGACAAGTTCTGCGCCGTGCTCGGCACCTGCAAGCCCGCCGGTGGCGCCGCGCCGCCGCCTCCGCGCACCAGCACCGCGCCCGCGGGCGGCCCACGCGGGCCCGGCAAGTACGCGCTGGTGGTCGGCATCGGCGAGTTCGAGGCGCTGCCGCGGGACAACTGGCTGCAGTACACCGCTCGCGACGCACAGCTCGTCCACGACTACCTCGTCGACCCGCGCGGCGGCAACTTCCCGCGTGGCAACGTCACGCTGCTCACCGACCGCCAGGCCACGCGCGCCGGAATCGAGGCGGCGATGGACCGCATCGCGCAGCAGGTCGGCCCCGACGACCTCGTCGTGCTGTACATCAGCTCGCACGGCACGCCGCCCAACGACCGCGGCACGATGCAGATCGTCACCTACGACACCCAGCTGCGTCCGCGCGAGAAGTCGTTCCTGACCTCGCTCACCGACGACAAGGTGGCCGACTTCGCGCAGCGCCTGGGCAAGGCACGGCTGCTCGCGGTGCTCGACACCTGCTACAGCGGCGCCGCGTTCGAGAAGGTGCCGGGTTTCCTGGCCACCGGCGCGAAGGACCTGCGGCTCGACGAGGAGCGCAAGACGGTGGTGGGGTTGTCGGGCAAGTCGATGGTCTCGATGGCCACCGGCGGCAAGGACCTGCGCTTCGAAGACGAGAAGAGCCCCTTGCCGCCGCCCGACAACCAGGGCCCGCGCGTGCTGATGAGCGCCTCCGACGCCGGCCAGAAGGCCTGGGAGTCCGAGCGGCTGCAGCAGAGCTTCTTCACGTACCACCTGGTCGACGCGTTGAGGCGCCAGCCCGACGTCGAGAAGGCCTACCTGAGCGCCAAGCCGGTGGTCGCGGCCGACGTCATGAAGGACAAACGCCAGGTGCAGACGCCGCAGGCGGTGTTCATGCCCCGTGGCACCTCTTTCCGCATCCGGTGAGCACGATGGCCTGCAGACTCGGTTCGATGCCCAGCCTTGTTCGCGCGTTGCTGGCCGCGCTGGCAGTGTTGGCCGCCGCGGCGGCGCAGGCCCAGGGGCTGCCGCCGGTGCGCAGTGGCGACGTGCTCAGTGCCGAAGACTGGGCGCGGCTGCGCGGCGCCGCGGCCACCAGCCCGGGTGCACAGGGCTCCGAGATCTTCGGCAAGCTGGCGCCGAGCGTGGTCTTCATCTACGGCAAGCTGAAGCCGCGCGGCGGCAAGTCCGGCGGCGCGTCGTCGGGCACCGGCAGCATCATCACTGCCGATGGGCTGATCATCACCAACCACCATGTCATCGCCGACACCGAGGCGATCTACGTCGCGCTCTTTCCGCCCGGCGGGCGGCGCGGCGTCACTCCGGAAGACCTGCACCAGGCGCGGGTGGTGCGCTTCGACGAATCTCGCGACCTCGCGCTGATCCGCTTCGTGCAGGCGCCGCAAGGCCTGCAGCCGATCACCTTCGGCAACTTCGCTTCGCTGAAGGTCGGCGAGGAGGTGCACGCGATCGGCCACCCGCTCGGCAACGTCTGGACCTACACGAAGGGCGTCGTCAGCCAGATCCGCGATGGCTTCAACTGGCAGGACGGCACCGGGCTCAAGAGGCGCGCTTCGGTGATCCAGACGCAGACCCCGATCAGCCCCGGCAACTCCGGCGGCCCGCTGCTCGACGGCGGCGGGCGGATGATCGGCGTCAACAGCTTCGTCAACGCCGGGCCGAGCGCACAAGGGCTGAACTTCGCAGTCGCGGTGTCGGAGGTCGAGCACTTTCTCGGCGAGCAGGGCAACCGCAGCGCGCAACGCGCGACGCCCGAAAAGGCCAGCGAGAACTGCCAGCGCGGCGAGCCGAAGGTCATCAAGAAGTACCGCAACAGCACCGACGACCACACCTTCCTCGACCTCGACCTCGACTGCGATGGTGCGGTCGACATCACCGTACGGGTGCCCGACAACAAACAGCTCGCGGTGCGCTACACCGTCGATCGCGACGGCCGCACGGTGACGGTGCTGGTCGACCTCAAGCGCGCCGACAAGATCGACTACTCGCTGCACGACACCGACGGCGACGGCGTTCCCGACCGCATCGGCATCCACCCCGACGGGTCGTTCAAGGCGGCATCGTTCGTGCCCTATCGCGGCCCCGAAAGCGTCGCCGAGGTGTTGCGCCGGCGCTGACCGCATGTGCGCCCCCAGGGCCGGGCTGCGCCCAACCCGCCCCCGCGGGGGTTTGAGGTGACCGGCCAAGCTGGGTCAGCTTAAGGGCGCCCCCAGGGCCGGGCTGCGCCCAGCCCGCCCCCCGCGGGGGTTCAAGGTGACCGGCCAAGCCGGATCACCTTGAGACGTTGGCGCAGTCGGCCTCCCCGCACCTCCCCCCGCGAGTCGGGGGAGCGGGCGCGAAAAGCGCCGCAGTTGACCACCCTCGACGCGGCGGCGCAGCAGACCCCGGCGGGCGGGCTTGATAGTCTTCGCACCCCGATGCAAGACCGCCGCCCCCGCCGCATCGCCGCGCTGCCGGCCCCGACACCGCTGCCTGCCGGGCTGCGCGTCGGTCGCTGCGAAGTCCGCCAGGTCCTGGGTACCGGCAGCACCGGCATCGTCTACCGCGCATTCGACCCCGCCACCGACGAAGACCTCGCGCTGCGCGAGTACCTGCCGGCGGCGCTGGCGGTTCGAAGCGGCCCCGACGGCGTCAGGGCGCGCTCGCCCGACCTGGCCGAGGCCTTCGACGAAGGACGGCGACTGTTCGTCGAGGAAGCACTCGCGCTCGCCCGGCTCGACCATCCGGGCGTCGTGAAAGTGCACGACGCCTGGGAGGAGAACGGCACCGCCTACGTGCGGATGGAGCTCGTCACCGGCCGCGACCTGGCGGTGATGCAGCAACTGCGAGCCCGCCCCCCGCGCGAGGAGACGCTGCGGCAGCTGCTCGCGGTGCTGATCGACGCCGTCGACGAACTGCATCGCGCCGGGCTGCAGCATGGTGCGATCACGCCGCACGACATCCTCGTCGAGCCGAACGGGCGGACGGTGCTGCTGGACCTCGGCCGTGCGCGTCAGGTGCTGCGCGCGGTGCCGTCGGTGCCTGCCGGCGCCACACGCGAGGGCTACCTGGCGCCGGAGATGGATGCCGAATCGAAGGCAGCGCGCGGGCCGTGGAGCGACATCTATTCGCTCGGCGCGGTGCTGCACTTCATCATCTCCGGCCGGCCGCCGCCACCGGCGGCGGCACGCAACGCCGACGAAGGTGTCGCTGCGCGGCTGCGCAAGGCCGACCCGCGCTACTCGGGCGCGTTCCTCCGGGTGGTCGAGCGCATGCTCGCGCCGGACCCGGCGCAGCGGCCGCGCGACATCGACGCGCTGCGCGCTGCGCTCGGCGACTCCGGCCGCACGAAGCTGCGCGGGGACGCTTCCGAAGCCGCAACGAAGAAGCCGCGGCGCTGGCGGCGGCTGGCCTGGTGGGGGATCGGCTTCGCGGTGCTGCTCGCCGCCGCCGCCACCACGGTCTGGTTCCTGCACCGAAGCGGCCGCCTGCCGCCGCTTCCGGCGCTGCCCTGGCTCAGGCGCTGACGCGCCGACGCTGTCCGGCACGCGCCGGCGAGGCGCCCGCTCTGGCAGCGTCGGTCGCCCCGGAACCCACACCTCCAGCGGGATGACCGCGTCCGCCGCGGCGTGGCCTCTGCTCCTGCACATCGAATGCGATTCTTATTTGACTGGGATGCGCATCGCATTAACATAGCGATCTTATGGAGTCGAAGACCGCCCGCCTGACGCTGCTCATCGACCCGGCCAAGAAGGCGGCTTTCGAGCAGCTCTGCGCCCAGCAGGACAAGACCCCGTCGCAGGTGGTCCGCCAGCTGATCCGCGACTACCTCGCCGCGCATGGCGCGGGCTTCGTCCCCAGCGGCAGGCTTCCTGCCGCCAAGCCATCCCGCCGCAAGCGCTGAGAAGCTGTGAACCACCCTGCACAGTGGCTGCTGCTGGATTGGGCACTGCTGCTGCTGGGGCTGTGGCTGTTGGTCGGCGTGGCCGGGGTCTTCGCACTGCGCAGGCTTCAGGTGGTGGCTCAAGTGCTGTTTCCGGTGGGCGGCGCGGTCGGCGCTCTGCTGGCCGGTGTGGCGCTCGCAGCGCTCTTCGGCGGCCCGCAGGTCGCGGTGCTGGCGATCGGCCTGCCGACGCTGCCGTTCCATCTGCGGCTGGACAGCCTTTCGGCGTTCTTTCTGATGGTCATCGGCGGCACCTCGGCCGGCGTCTCGGCCTTTGCCGCCGGCTACTTTCGACAAGGCCAGGGCACCCCGCCGGGGCTGCTGTGCCTGCAGTACCACCTGTTCCTGGCCAGCATGGCCGGCGTCGTGCTGGCCGACGACGCCTACGCCTTCATGGTGATGTGGGAGACGATGGCGCTGTCGTCGTTCTTCCTCGTCACCAGCAACCACCGCATCGCCGAGATCCGCCGCGCCGGCTACCTCTACCTGCTGGTGGCGCATGTGGGCGCGATCGGCATCCTGCTCACCTTCGGCGTGCTGCAGGGCGGCAGCGGCGACTACACCTTCGCGAACATGCGTGCCCAGTCGCTTGCACCGTTCTGGGCCTCGGTGGCCTTCCTGCTGGCGCTGTTCGGGTTCGGTGCGAAGGCCGGCCTGCTGCCGCTGCACGTCTGGCTGCCCGAGGCGCATCCGGCGGCGCCGTCGCCGGTGTCGGCGCTGATGAGCGCGGTGATGCTGAAGACCGCCATCTACGGGCTGCTGCGCGTCGTCTTCGACCTGCTTCACACGCAGATCTGGTGGTGGGGGGTGGTGCTGCTCGGCGTCGGGCTCGCCACTGCGCTGTTCGGCGTGGTCTTCGCGGCGGTGCAGAGCGACATGAAGCGGCTGCTCGCCTACTCGTCGATCGAGAACATCGGCCTGCTGGCCACCGGCATCGGCCTCGCGGTGGTCTTCTCGTCGTACGGCATGCAGGCGATGGCGGCGCTGGCGCTCACCGCCAGCCTGTTCCACGTCGCCAGCCACGCGCTCTTCAAGAGCCTGCTGTTCCTGAGCACCGGCGCGGTGCTGCACGCCACCGCGGAGCGCAGCCTGGGCAAGCTCGGCGGGTTGATGCGCTACATGCCCTGGGTGGCCTGGGTCACGCTGGCCGGTGTGCTGGCCAGCGCCGGCCTGCCGCCGACCAGCGGCTTTGCGGCCGAATGGCTGCTGCTGCAGAGCTTCCTCTTCACCCCCGGGCTGCCAGACCCGTTCCTGAACATGCTGATCCCGGTGGTCGCGGCATCGATCGCGCTCGTCGGCGCGCTTGCCGGCTACACGATGGTCAAGTTCTTCGGCATCGTCTTCCTCGGCCAGCCACGCGAAGCCAAGCTCTCGCAGGCACACGATGCCGGCCGCTGGGAGCGCGCCGGCATGCTGTGGCTGCTGGTCGGCGGCGTGGCGCTGGGCCTGTCTCCGATCGAGTTCATCCAGCTCATCGACCCGGTGACCCGCATGCTGGTGGGCGGAGGTCTCGGGCCGACGGTGGCGGCCAACGGCTGGCTGCTCGCACCGACCGCGATCGAACGTGCAAGCTACGGGCCGGTGATCTTCCTGCTCGGGGTCGCGGCCAGCTTCGGGCTCGCCTTCGTGCTCGTGCGGCGGCTCTACCACGGCAGGCTTCGCCGCGCTGCGCCATGGGACTGCGGCACCCCCTGGCAGACCGCACGCATGCAGGACACGGCCGAAGGCTTCGGCCAGCCGATCCGCCAGATCTTCGAGCCCTTCTTCCACATGCAGCGCGAGCTGCCGACGCCGTTCGACCACAAGCCGCGCTACCGAGTGGTCGTCGACGATCACTTCTGGCGGCTGCTGTACCTGCCGATCGCCGCGGTGGTGGCGCGGGCCGCGCGCATCGTCGGGCTTCTGCAGCAGGGGCGCATCGCCACCTACTTGCTCTACAGCTTCGCGACGCTGATCGCGCTGCTGTTGCTGGTGCGCGGCTGAAGGGACCGCTCGTGGACCTCGTTGCCGCCGCCTACGCCACCGCCTCGCAGCTGTTCGAGATCGCTGCCGCGCTGGCGCTGGCACCGCTGCTCTCCGGCTGGGTCAACCAGTGCCGCGCCTGGCTGCAGAACAAGTCGGCACCGCCGCTGCTGCAGCCTTACCGGCTGCTGCACAAGCTCTTCAACAAGGAGTCGGTGCTCGCCGAGCATGCCTCGCCGCTGTTCCGCGGCACGCCGTACATCGTTTTCGGCTGCATGGCGCTCGCCTGCTCGATCATCCCCACGTTGTCGACCGACCTGCCGCTGTCGCTGGCCGCCGACGCGATCGCGCTCGTCGGGCTGTTCGCGGTGGCGCGGGTCTTCATCTCGCTGGCGGCGATGGACATCGGCACCTCGTTCGGCAGCCTCGGCGCGCGGCGCGAGATGCTGATCGGCTTCCTGGCCGAACCGGCGTTGCTGATGGTGTTCTTCTCGGCATCGCTGATCTCGCAGTCAACCTCGCTGGCCACCATCGTCGAGACGCTGGCGCACCGCGAACTGGCGATCTACCCCAGCCTGGCCTTCGCCGGCGTCGCCTTCGTGATCGTCTCGCTGGCCGAGAACGCGCGTGTGCCGGTCGACAACCCGGCGACGCACCTCGAGCTGACGATGGTCCACGAGGCGCTGATCCTCGAGTACTCGGGCCGCCACCTGGCACTGCTGGAGTGGGCGGCCAGCCTGAAGCTCTTCGCCTACTCCTGCGCCGGGCTGGCGCTGTTCTTTCCCTGGGGCATCGCGGAGGCGCAGGCCCCACTCGAGATGCTGCTCGCGCTGCCGGCGCTGGTCGCCAAGCTGACGGTGGGCGGCGCCGCGCTGGCGCTGCTCGAGACGCTGAGCGCGAAGATGCGCATCTTCCGCGTGCCCGAGTTCCTGGCCACCGCGTTCCTGCTCGCGGTGATCGGGCTGCTGGTCCACATCCTGCTCGGGTCCTGAATGAGCCCGCTGTTCGGCCAGCTGATCAACCTCTTCGGCGCGCTGCTGCTGATGCTGACTTTCGCGATGATCGCGCAGCGGCGCATCCTGTCGCTGATCCACCTCTTCACGATGCAGGGCGTGGCGCTGGTGCTGGCCACGCTGTCGGTGGGCTGGGTCACGGGCCAGCCGCACCTGCTTCTGTCGGCGGCGCTGACGCTGGTGCTGAAGGTGATCCTGATTCCGGTGATGCTGCACCGCGTGATCGACCGGCTCGAGGTGCGCTGGGACACCGAGACGCTGATCAACATCCCGACCACGATGCTGATCGGCATCCTGCTCGTGATCTTCGCCTTCAACCTCGGGCTGCCGATCGCGCGCTTCTCGTCGTCGATCGCGCGCGGCACGCTGGGCATCGCACTCGCCTGCGTGCTGTTGTCGTTCATGATGATGATCACACGCGCGAAGGCGGTGCCGCAGGTGATCGGCTTCCTGTCGATGGAGAACGGTCTCTTCTTCGCCGCCACCTCGGCGACCTACGGCATGCCGATGGTGGTCGAGCTGGGCATCGCGCTCGACGTGCTGATCGGCGTGCTGATCCTCGGCGTGTTCATGTTCCAGATCCGCGAGCAGTTCGACAGCCTCGATATCCGGCACCTCGAGCGCCTCAAAGAGGACTGAACCGCGTGCACACGCTGCTGTTCGTCCTTGGCATCCCGCTCGCGGGCGGCATCGTGCTCGCGCTGGTCGGCCACCGCGACCGCGCCATGGAGATCAACGTCGGCTTCAGCCTCGGCACCTTCGTCGCGGCTTCGGTGCTGACGGTGCAGGTCATCGACAGCGGGCCGATGCTGGTGTGGGAGCGCGAGTTCTTCATCGACCCGCTGAACGTCTTCCTGGTCACGCTGACCGCCTTCGTCGGCCTCACCACCTCGCTCTTCTCGCGGCCCTACATGAGAGTCGAGCGCGACCACGGCAAGATGACTCCGCCGCGGCTGCGCCTGTACCACAGCATGTACCAGCTGTTCAGCTTCACGATGCTGCTGGCGCTGACCACCAACAACATGGGCATCCTGTGGGTGGCGATGGAGGCGGCGACGCTGACCACCGTGCTGCTGGTCAGCGTCTACCGCACCGCGGCCAGCCTGGAGGCGGCGTGGAAGTACTTCATCCTCTGCGGCGTCGGCATCGCGCAGGCGCTGTTCGGCACCGTGCTGCTGTACATGGCCGCCGAGAAGGTGGTCGGCTCCGAGGGCGGTGCCCTGCTGTGGACCAACCTCGACGCCGTCAAGGCCAGCCTCGACGCCAACATCATCACGCTGGCCTTCGCCTTCCTGTTCATCGGCTACGGCACCAAAGTCGGGCTGGTGCCGCTGCACAACTGGCTGCCCGACGCCCATGCCGAGGGCCCGACGCCGGTGTCGGCGGTGCTCTCGGGGCTGCTGCTCAACGTTGCGCTGTATGCGCTGCTGCGCTTCAAGGTGCTGACCGACGGCGCGCTGGCCAGCCCGCTGGCGGGCCGGATGATGATCGGCTTCGGTCTCGTCTCGGTGGTGGCGGCGGCCTTCTTCCTGATGCGGCAGAAGGACATCAAGCGCATGTTCGCCTACTCGTCGATCGAGCACATGGGGCTGATGACCTTCGCCTTCGGCATCGGCGGGCCGATCGCCAACTTCGCCGGGCTGCTGCACATGACGGTGCACTCGCTGACCAAGTCGGCGATCTTCTTCACCGTCGGCCACGCGGCGCAGAAGGCAGGCACGCAGCTGATGGACGACATCCGCGGCCTGGTCACCGTCAGCCCCAGCGTCGGATGGGGGCTGATGCTCGGCTCGCTGGCGATCCTCGGGTTGCCGCCGTTCGGCGTCTTCGCGAGCGAGTTCCTGATCATCACCACCGCGATGCGTGAGCAGCCCTGGGCGACGCCGTTCCTGCTGGTGGCGCTCGGCGTCGCCTTCGCGTCGGTGTTCGGCCGCGTGCAGCCGATGGTCTTCGGCGACACCGACCTGAAGCCACTGGCCCACCCGCCGGCGCTGGTGCCGGTGTTCGTTCACCTGGCGCTGTGCCTGATGCTCGGCCTGTACATCCCGCCCTATCTCGACGCCTGGTTCCGGCAGGCGGCCGCGATGATCGGCCATTGACGCCATGCGAATCGCCGACCCCGGACCCGACCTGGCGGCCCTGCCTGCGCCGCTGCCGATCTGGCACGGCACCGTCGATCGTCCGCAGTGGCGCGCGGCCGGCGAGTCGGGGGCGCGGCTGGTCACGGTCTGGGGCTGCGAAAGCCGTCGCGGACTCGAAGCCGCGGCCGCCTACGCGTCGGACCGCGGGCTGGTCTGGGTCACGCTGCCGCTGGCCGAGGGCGAACGCTACCCCGACCTGTCGGCGCGCTTCCCGTTTGCCGGCCGCCTGCAGCGCGCCACCGCCGACCTGCTCGGCATCGAGGCCGACGGCGCCGCCGACCGCCGCCCCTGGCTCGACCATGGCACCTGGGCCGCGGGCGGCAGGCCGCTACGCCGCGGCACGCCACCGGGCGAAGCCGGTCGTGACCCGCTCGACTACGACTACGTGCGCGTCGAGGGCGACGGCGTGCACGAGATCCCGGTCGGCCCGGTTCATGCCGGCATCATCGAGCCCGGTCACTTCCGCTTCTCGGTGGTCGGCGAGAAGGTGCTGCGGCTCGAGCAACGGCTGGGTTACGTGCACAAGGGCATCGCGCGCCGCTTCACCGATTTGCCGCCGCTGCAGGGCCACCGCCTCGCGGGGCGGGTCAGCGGCGATTCGACGGTGGCCTTCGCCTGGGCGTACTGCATGGCGATCGAGTCGGCGGCGCAGGTCACGGTGCCGCTGCGTGCACAGTGGCTGCGCGCGCTGATGCTCGAGCGCGAGCGTGTCGCCAACCACCTGGGCGACCTCGGGGCGCTCGGCAACGACGCCGCTCTGGCCTTCGGCCTGGCGCAGTTCTCGCGGCTGCGCGAGGACTGGCAACGGCTGTCGAAGGACGCCTTCGGCCACCGGCTGATGATGGACGCCGTGGTTCCGGGCGGCGTCGCGGTCGACCTCGACACCGCCCTCATCGTTCGCCTGCATGGCCAGTGCGACGCGGTGGAGTCCGAGGTCAGGACGCTGCGCGCGATCTACGACGAACACGCCGGGCTGCAGGACCGCTTCATCGGCACCGGGCGCGTCGCGCCCGAACTCGCGGCGCGGCTCGGCCTTGCCGGGCTGGCCGGCCGGGCCAGCGGGCAGCCGCACGACCTGCGCTGCGACCGGCCCTGGGCACCGTACGACACGCTCCAGGTCGCCAGGGCCGGGGCCACCGGCGGCGACGTGGCGGCGCGCGTGGCGGTGCGCTTCGACGAGGTGGTCGAGTCGCTGCGGCTGATCCGCGCCTTGTGCGCCGGGCTGCCTGCCGGCGAGCACTTCGCCGCGCTGCCCGTGCCTGCCGGGCCGGTGCGCGGTGCCGGCTGGGTGGAAGGCTGGCGCGGCGAGGTCTTCGTCGCGCTGGAACTGGACGACGGCGAAATCGCAAGTTGCCACTGCCACGACCCGTCGTGGCAGAACTGGCCGGTGCTCGAGCACGCGGTGATCGGCAACATCGTCCCCGACTTCCCGCTCATCAACAAATCCTTCAACCTCAGCTACTCCGGAGTCGACCTCTGATGTGGAAGGTCATCCGTCAGATCGCGCGGCACGGCATTGTCAGCGAGCCGCCACCCCTCGACGCCGGCGGGCAGCCGCTGCAGGTGCAGGCGCTGGCGATCCAGCGCGAGATCGTCGACATCCTCGGCCAGGCGCTGGCGATCCGTCAGGTCGACGCCGGCTCCTGCAACGGCTGCGAGCTCGAGATCCACGCCCTCAACAACCCCTACGTCAACCTCGAGGGCCTGGGCATCCGCTTCGTCGCCAGCCCGCGCCATGCCGACATGCTGCTCGTCACCGGCCCGGTGACGCGAAACATGGCGCAGGCGCTTCGCCGCACCTACGACGCGACGCCGGCTCCCAAGCTGGTGGTGGCGGTCGGCGACTGCGGCTGCAGCGGCGGCGTCTTCGGCGAGAGCTACGCGAGCTGCGGCGCGGTCTCGGGCGTGATCCCGGTCGACGTCGCGGTGCCCGGCTGCCCGCCACCGCCGCTGGATATCCTGCGTGGCATCCTCGCGGCGGTGCAGCGCTGCCGCGCCAGCCCCTGACTTCACCCCCCGCCCCGGTCCGATGGATCTGTCCCGCTTCCGCCCGCGCCTGCTCGACTCGCTCGATGGCTACGGCCGGCCCCAGCTGTTGCGCGACCTCGGCGCCGGAATCACCGTCGGCGTCGTCGCGTTGCCGCTCGCGATGGCCTTCGCGATCGCGTCGGGCGTCAAGCCCGAGGCCGGCATCTTCACCGCCATCATCGCCGGCTTCCTGATCTCGGCGCTCGGCGGCTCCAACGTGCAGATCGGCGGTCCGGCAGGCGCCTTCATCGTCATCGTCTACGGCATCGTCGAGCGCTACGGGCTCGCCAACCTGCTGATCAGCACCGCGATGGCCGGCGTGCTGCTGTTCCTGATGGGGCTGTTCAAGCTCGGTGCGCTGGTGCGCTACGTGCCGGTGGCGATCGTGATCGGCTTCACCAACGGCATCGCGGTGCTGATCGCGCTGTCGCAGGTGAAGGACTTCTTCGGCCTCGTGACGCCGAAGCTGCCGGGCGACTTCTTCTCGATCGTCGCGGTGCTCGCGCAGCACGCGAGCACGTTGAACCCGGCCGCGCTCGCGATCGGTGCCGGCAGCCTGGCGGTGGTGGTGGCGTGGCCCAAGTCGTACAACATGCCGGTCGACCCGAAGGGCTGGTGGCCCCATCTGCTGCGTTATGCAGCGCATGTGCCGGGCACCATCGTCGTGCTGGTGCTGGCGACCGCGGCAGTGACCCTGTTCGCGCTGCCGGTGGAGACCATCGGCTCGCGCTTCGGCGGCATTCCACGCGCATTGCCGGCCTTCGAGCTACCGGCCTTCAGTTGGGCGAGCGCGAAGCAGCTGCTGATCCCGACGCTGACGATCGCGCTGCTGGGTGCGATCGAATCGCTGCTGTGCGCGCGCGTGGCCGACAACATGACCGAGCTTCCGCGCCACGACCCCAACCAGGAGCTGATGGCCCAGGGCGTGGCCAACGTCGTGACGCCACTGTTCGGCGGCATCCCGGCCACCGGCACGATCGCGCGCACCGTAACCAATGTGCGCGCCGGTGCCTGCTCGCCGGTGTCGGGAGTCGTGCACGCGGCGACGCTGCTGCTGGTGGTGCTGCTCGCCGCGCCGCTGGCGATGAACGTGCCGCTGGCCGCGCTCGCCGGAATCCTGCTCTTCGTGGCCTGGAACATGGGCGAGTGGCGCGAGTTTTCGCGCTTGCGCCGCTTCACGCTGCAGTACCGCACCATCCTCCTCGGCACCTTCGTGCTGACGGTGGTGTTCGACCTCACGGTGGCGGTCGAGGTCGGCCTCGTGCTCGCCTGCGCCTTCTTCATCTACCGCATGAGCACCTTGTTCCGCGTGCGGCCGGTGCCGCGCGAGGACATGCCGCCCGGGGTTCAGGTGTTCGAGCTCTTCGGCTCGCTCTTCTTCGGTGCGGTCGGCAAGATCGAGGCGCTGCCGGGCCAGGTCGCCGAGGGCACACGCGCGGTGGTGCTCGAGATGCACCGGCTGATCTCGATGGACACCTCAGGCCTGGACGCGCTGCAGCAGTTCCACCGCACGCTGCAGCGCCAGGGGGTGGCGCTGGTGCTCGCCAACGTCAACGAGCAGCCGCTGTCGCTGATCCGACGCTCGGGCTTCGAGCATGTGCTCGGCAGCGACCAGATCGTGCCGACCGTGGCAGCGGCGTTCGACGACAAGCCGCTCGAGTAGACCGGGCCGGCCGGGCTGCCCGAGCTCCGCCGGAGATCGGGCCGGGCAACCGCCCCCCCCCGGTGGGCGCTCTCGAGTGGCGAGCGGTGGCCGGGTGCCCGCCCTGCCGCTACCAGACGATCGACCAGCGGTGGCCGCATTTGCGGCAGCAGACCTGCATCGACACCGAGTCGCCCTCGTCCAGTCGAGCATCGGCGTCGTCGCCGCCGGAGCTCGACTCGACGCCGAAGCGCGCGTAGGTGCCGCACTGCGGACAGGTGGCCTGGTTGGCGATCAGCTCGGCCCGGCCGAGCAGGAACAGGTAGCGCCGCACCGCCCAAACCCCCACCACCGCGGCGACGAGCAGGCTCACGACCATCGGCAGCCGCTGCCCGCCGCCGGGCTGCGAGAAGGCCTCGAGCGCGCCCATCACCGCGATCGCGCAGAACAGCAGCAGCACCAGGTGCGAGTGGCTCCGGATGAGCTCGCGCTCGTACCACTTGCGGAAACCGCGTTTGGCGATGGTGGTGGCGATCGGCATCGTTGCCTGCTGCTGCGCGGCCAGCATAGCGCCGCGGCCCGCTTCCCGCCCGCCCCGCGAACCGCGGCACCGCCATCCAAGGATTGCCGCGGATCCGGCCGGTCCGCCGGCCAAGCCCGCACGAGCGGCAGCGACCGTTAGCGGAGCGCGGCCCTTCCAAAGGTTGCCGCGGATCCGGCTCCGCCGGTCCGCCGGCAAAGCCCCCATGGGGGCCGAGCCCGGACACGAGCGGTCCGGTGGACCGATCGTGCCTGGCGAGGGCCGGGCCACTGGCCCGGCGCGGCCTGCAGGCAGCGACCGGGAGGGAGCGTGGGGCTGACAATCACGTTATCCAGCGCCGCGAGGCCGCCAGCCGCGAGGCGTGGCGGATCTCGGTGGCCCCCTGCGCGCGGGCCAGCGGCCAGAGCTTCTGCATCAGTTCGGCGGTGGCGAGCGCGTCGGCCGCCGCCTGGTGACGGCGCGCGACACCGATCGAGAACACCGCCAGCCACTCGTCGAGCGCCTGCGCGCGGGTCTGCGGGCTGAGCACCGGCGCCAGGTCGGCGAGGTCGAGCCACGGTCCCGGCAGCCGCAGGCCCGGCGCGAAGGCGCGCAGCGCGCGTTCGATCAGCGCGCGGTCGAAGGCGACGTGGAAGCCGACCAGCGGGCTCGCGCCGGCGTAGTCGACGAAGGCGCGCAGAGCGTCGGCGGCGTCGATGCCGCCGCGCTGCGCGCCGACGCCGATGCCGTGCACCAGGATGTTGGCCTTGTCGGCCGGCAGGTCGGGCTGGCGAAGCACGACCTCGAAGCTGTCGCCCGGCGTGACCAGCAGCTTGTCGGGCAGCGCGCGCACCGCCACCGCGGCGATCGCCAGCAGGCGGTCTTGTCGCGGGTCGAGCCCGCTCGACTCGACGTCCAGCACCACCCAGCGGGCGCCGCCCTCGTCCGCCGCCACGGTCTGCCAGGGCCACCTCACCGCGCGTAGTCCAGCTCGATGCGCTGCTGCAGCGTGCGCGCCGCGCGCAGCGATTCACGCAGCACGCGGCGGTCGATGCTGTTCAGCGTCGTGACGTCGCAGAGGTTGGCCTTGTCGGCCGCGGCGCCTGCGGACTGCACCGTCAACCGCAGCAGCTGCAGGTACTCGAAGGCCGCCACCGAGCCGGCGGCCTCGTCGTCGGGCACGCCGAGCGCCGCCGCCGCGCCGAGCAGGCGGGCGCGCGTCGCCACCGCGTCGACGCCGGTGGCCAGCGCGAGCAGCCGCGCCGATTCGACGAAGATCGCCGTGCCCTGGAGCTTGAGGTCGATGGTGTCTTCGGAGAAGCCGCCATGCCAGGCGAGCGGCGGCTTCTGCTGCAGCGCGTTGTCGGCCAGCTGCTTCAGGAAACGGGGTGTCGCCTTGGCCTGCGCGGTGACAAACTGGCGCAGCGGCAACGTCAGCGTGGTGTCGCCGGCGATGCCGCGCAGGTCGAAGAAGATGCTCGCGCGCAGCAGGTCCTCGGGCGCGCCGCGGTCGATCCAGTCGGCGAAACGCTCGCGCCACTGGTCCGGGCCCAGGCAGCAGTCGGCCCGCCCGGCCATGATGCCGCCCTTGCACAGCGGGTAGCCGCAGTCGTCGAGCGCATGGTTGACGGCGTCGCCGAAGGCCAGCCAGCGCGCCGCATCGCCGGAAGCGTAGACGAGGCCGTTGTCCTGGTCGGTGGCAATCGTCTGCTCGCCGCGGCCCTCGGAGCCGAAGGCCAGCCAGCAGGCCTCGCGCAGGTCGAGCCCGTGCTCGGCCGCCAGCAGGTACGCCAGCCGCGCCGTCAGACGGTCGTTGAGGTGGCTGATCAGCTCGGTCAGCGAACGCGCCAGCATGCCCTGCGCCATCAGCTGCGCGGCCAGGCGGCGGATGTCGGCGGCGGCCTCGCGCAGCAGCGCGGGGGTCTCGGCACCGTCGATGGCCTCGCCGAGCTGGCGCAGCGACAGGCGCTGCAGCGTGAAGAGGTCGCGCTCGGAGACGATGCCGACGACCTTGCCGCCGTCGGTGATCGGCACGTGACGCACCGCCTCGCTCGACATCACCAGCGCCGCGTCGTGGGCCCGCTGCGAGACGTCGAGCGTGAGCACCGGCGTGCTCATCACTTGCGACACCGGCGTCTCGAGCGGCGTTCGCGGCAGCACCACGCGGTCGAGCATGTCGTGGCGCGTCAGGATGCCGAGCGGCCGGTCCTCCTCGTCGACCACCAGCACCGAGCCGACGCGCCGCTGCTGCATCCCGGCGAGCGCCTCGGCGAGCGGGGTCGTCGGCGGCACTGCGAACGGCCGTTGGTGGACGAAACGCGCCAGCGGCGTCTCGAGCGAGGTCTGCGCCAGCGCCCGCGAGGCGACGCTGCCCTGCAACGCACGCTGCGAGATCTCGAGCAGCTGCTGCATGCGGCGGTTGAGGTAGTCGGCCCAGGGCGCGCTCTCGGTCGACAAGGCCTTCACCTCCGCTGCCGGAATGCGCAGGCAGAAGGTGTCGCCGACCGCGTGGTAGACGGTGGTGACGGCGCGCTCGCCGAGCACCGCACCCACCGGGAAGACCTCACCGGCCTCGAGCTGGAACGGCGCGCGCACGCCGAAGTGCCCCTCGCCGCGAACACCGCCCTGGCGGATCAGGAACAGGTGAGTCACGACCCCGCTCTCGGGGCCGAGCACGACCTCGTCGGGCGCGTAGTACAGCTGTTCGGCGGCGGCCAGCAGCCGCTGGCGGTGTTCCGGCGCCATCTGCGCGAAGGGCGCATGGCGGATCAGCTCGACGTCGAGGTAGGAGAGCAGGTTCGGCGATGGGCGGGTCGGGCTCACGGGAGGGATCGTAGTGGCAATGCACAAGAAAAAGGGCCGCGCATCGCGCGGCCCTTGCGGTCGGTCAGAGAGGCTGCTTCAGGCCTTGGCCGGCTTCAGGTCGGGGTAGCGCACATGCTCGACCAGCTCCTGCGTCTCCGGCTTCGGTGCCGGCGTCAGCAGGCTGACGATGATGATCACGATGAAGCCCAGCGGCACGCCGAACAGGCCGGCCGAGATCGGCAGGATGCCCCACCACAGTTCCACCGGCGAGGTGACGCCGAAGACGCCACGCAGCCAGGGCTGCGTCATCACCATGTAGTAGAACGTGATGCCGAGGCCAGCGACCATGCCCAGCGACGCGCCCCACTTGTTGGCGCGCTTCCAGAACACGCCCAGCACCAGCGCCGGGAAGAACGCCGCCGCCGCGAACGAGAACGCCGCCGAGACCAGGAACAGGATGTCCGCCGGCTTCTGCGACGCCACGTAGGCCGCGGCCAGGGCCACGACGAGCAGCAGCGCCTTGGAGATCGCCACGCGGCGCGAGGTCGGCGCGTTGGGGTCGATCATCTTGTAGTACAGGTCATGCGACAGGGCGTTGGCGATCGTCAGCAGCAGACCGTCGGCGGTGGACAGCGCCGCCGCCAGACCACCCGCTGCCACCATGCCCGACACCACGTAGGGCAGGCCGCCGATTTCCGGCGTGGCCAGCACCACGATGTCGCCGCCGATCCTCATCTCGCCGAGCTGGAAGATGCCGTCCTTGTTGATGTCGACCACCGACAGCAGCGTCGGGTCGACGCGTGCCCAGTTGGTGATCCAGGCCGGCAACTTGTCGAACGGCGTGCCCACGAGCACGTTGAAGACCTCGTACTTCACCAGCACCGCCAGCGCGGGCGCCGAGAAGTACAGCAGGAAGATGAAGAACAGGCTCCAGGTCACCGACTCGCGCGCCTCCTTCACCGAAGGCGTCGTGTAGTAGCGCATCAGGATGTGCGGCAGCGCGGCGGTGCCGACCATCAGGCAGAAGGTCAGGGCCAGGAAGTTGCGGCGCGAGGTGTCGAATGCCGCCTGCGCCTTTGCGTCGCCGTTGGGGTCGCCGGCGAACTGCTGCGCATGCGCGGGCATGCCGCCCAGCGGCACCGCGCGCCCTGCCGCGGCCGCCTTCGCCGCCGTCCAGGCCTTCTTGGCGTCGGCCTCGTTCTTGGGCAGGTCGGCCAGCGCCTTCTCGGCGGCCTGGATCTGCATCGCCGGTGCGTTGCCGGACTTCAGGTCGGCGAGCCGCTTCTCGGCCGCTTCCCTGTCGGCCTTCAGCGCCGCCGGCACGTCCTTCAGCTTGGCGTCGAAGCCGTCGGCCTGCGCCTTGAAGGCGGCGATGACCTCCTTCTCCTTCGGGTCGTCGCGCAGTTGCTTCTCGCGCTCGGTCACCTTCTGCAACTGGCTGCCGTAAATCGCCTGCGGAATCGGGATGCCGGTCTGCTTGACCGACAGCCAGACCAGCGGAACCATGTAGGCAATGATCAGGATGATGTACTGCGCCACCTGCGTCCACGTCACCGCGCGCATGCCGCCGAGGAAGGAGCACACCAGGATGCCGCCGAGGCCGACGAAGATGCCGATCTCGAACGCCAGGCCCGACAGCCGGGTGGTGATCAGGCCGACGCCGTAGATCTGCGCCACCACGTAGGTGAACGAGCACAGGATCGCGGCCACGATGCCGATGAAGCGAGGCAGGTTGCCCTCGTAGCGCGCACCCAGGAAGTCGGGAATCGTGAACTGCCCGAACTTGCGCAGATAGGGCGCCAGCAGGAAGGCCACCAGGCAGTAGCCCCCGGTCCAGCCCATGATGAACGCGAGGCCGCCGTAGCCGGTGAGGTACAGCGTGCCGGCCATGGCGATGAACGACGCTGCGCTCATCCAGTCGGCGCCGGTGGCCATGCCGTTGTAGACCGCCGGCACGCGGCGCCCGGCGACGTAGTACTCAGCTGCGTCGCTGGTGCGGCTCATGATGCCGATGCCGGCATACAGCGCCACCGTGGCGAGCAGGAAGATGAAGCCGATCCAGCTCCGCGGCAGACCCATCTGCTCGAGGATGGCGAGCACGATGACGAAGGCTACGAAGCCGCCGGCGTACCAGCCGTAGATCTTGTTGAGCTGTGCCTTGAAGGCCTTGCGGTCAGCGGCCGAGTAGCCGGTGCCGTGTTCGAAACTCATGCCAGCCATGTCACTCCTCCTCGGCGACGCCGTGCTCTTGGTCGAGCCGGTTCATCGTCCTCGCGTAGTACCAGATGATGAGCACGTAGACGATCAGCGCACCTTGGGCAGCGACCCAGAAGCTGAACGGCCAGCCGAAGAAATTGAAGTTCAGGTCACGGGCGAAGTACCCGATGACGAAGGTCACGAAGAACCAGATGAACAAGAGCACCGACGTGATGCGCAGGTTCTTCTGCCAGTAATGGCGTTGCGTTTCGGTCAACTGCATAGCTCGTCACCTCGTCTTTGGGGTCCGATCGGTTGCGCTTCGACCCGCCGCACGTGCGCCCTCGCACCGCCAGCGGCAGGTCGGCGCGCAGGTTCGGTGCAGCGCCTTACGGGTCTCTGACATCGGCGTGCACCCTGACGAAGACCCACCCCGGGGCAAACCCTAGGAGCCTGGGTGGCAGAGAGCCGGCTGCTGCAGTGCAGCGGACATGCCGGCCTTCAACGCCGGTAGTCGAGCACGATGCGCTGCTGGATCCAGTGCGAGGCTTGCAGCGCACGCCGCAGTTCGTCGCGCTGCGCGGGACCGAGATCGTCCCAGCTGGCCCAGCTGCGCTCGTCGGGGTCGGACGCAGGGTCGCGCCGCTGCTGGGTCTGCAGCCGCAGCCGCTGCAGCGTCGCAAACCCCTGCAGCCACGACCGCAGCTCGTCGGCCGGCAGATGCAAGCGCGGCGCCGCGGCTTCGAACCGCGACACGGTGCCGACCTCTCCGCTGCCGTGGGCCAGCGCCCACAGCCGTGCGGCATCGACGAAGAGCGCGCTGCCGCTCATCTTCAGGTCGAACATCTCGCGTCCTTCGTGCCGCGTGGTGCGCACGGCGCCGCGCCAGTTCAGCGGCACGTGGTTGCACAGCACGACGTCGGCCATCTGCTTGACGAAACGCGGCACCTGCGCCGCCGGCGACTTCAGCAGCGCGGTGAGCGGCGCCGCCAGCGCGACGTTGCCCGCCAGCGGGCGCAGGTCGAAGAAGATGCGTGCCGCGAGCAGGTCGTTGCCGCTGCCATGGGCCATCCAGTGGCCGAAACGCCGAACCCACTCGTCGGCCGTCAGGCAGCACAGCGGCTGCGACGCCATCACGCGGCCGCGGCACAGCGCGTATCCGCAGTCGGCGAGCAGCCGGTTGATGCGCTCGCCGAAGGCCATCCAGCGCGGGCGTTCGGCGTCGGGGTCGTCGGCGACGAAGACGAGGCCGTTGTCCTGGTCCGTTGCGAGCGTCTGCTCGGCGCGGGCCTGCGAGCCGAAGGCGAGCCAGCACGCACGGTCGAGATCGCTACCGGTATCGGCCGCAGCCAACTGCACCGCGCGCACGGTGACGGCGTCGTTGAGTGCACTGATCGCCGATGTGACCGCCAGGGCATCGGCACCGCTGGACAAGGTGTCGCCGGCCAGCCGCGGGATGCGACGCGCGGCTTCGATCAGCGTCGTCGCCTGGTCGGCGGCGCCGATCTCGCGCTTCGCCGCAGCGACCTGCTGCGCCAGCGGCGGGGCGGGCGGCGTCTGGACGGGGCGCGGTTCCATTCGCGGCAGGCTCCGCTTCAAAAACGCTCGCGCGCCTGGACGACACGCAGCGACGCCGCACGCGCCTGGCCGAGCGTCGTGATGCCGCGCTCGGCGAGCAACGGCAGCAGCTTCATCAACACCTCGGCGGTGACCACGGCGTCGGCGAGCGCCTGGTGGCGGCCGCGCACGTCGACGCCGAGCCGAAGCGCGATCTGCTCGAGGCCGTGCTCGTGTTCGCCGTGGCCGGGGGCGACGACGGCCGAAAGCAGCAGCGTGTCGAGCACTGGCTGGTCGAAGGTGATGCCGGTGCGCGAGCGCGCCAGCTCGAGGAAGCGCATGTCGAAGGCGGCGTTGTGCGCGACCAGCACCGTGCCCTCGGCAAAGCTCGCGAAGGCGGGCAGCACCTGCTCGAGCGGCGGCTCCTGTTCGAGCATCGCGGTCGAGATGCCGTGCACCGCCTGCGCACTGGCCCGCACCGGGCGACGCGGCTTGGTGCGGCGGTCGAGGCATTCCTCCTCGAGCAGGCGGCCGTTGACGACGCGCACCGCGCCGATCGCGATGATCTCGTCGCCTTCCGAAGGTCGCAGCCCGGTGGTCTCGGTGTCGAACACCGTGTACGCCAGCGCGGTGAGCGGGGTGTCGTCGAGCTGCGCGTTCTGGCCCGCCTGATGGAAGAGGTCGAAGTCGTAGTAGACCGGCCGCGCCGGCGGCACCACCGACGACGCACCCGCGCCACGTGCGGCCACCAGCTGCAGGCACAGCCGCTGCGGCCCGGACGGCCCCTCGGGCAGCGCCCACAGCTCGGCCCCGTGGCGGTCGAGCACGTCGCGAACGCCGCCCACGGCCTCCCACGACGCGAGGCGGGCGGGGTCGAGCGCCGCGCCGTGCCAGACGAGGTCCAGCCGCTCGAACGGCCCCTGCTGCTGCAGCTCGAGCGAGAGCTGCCGCACGCCGAGCTCGGAGGCCAGCCTCGCACCGAGCTCACCGAGCATCCGCACCAACGAGTGGCTGTCGACCTCGAGCCAGCGGTCGCCGGGCGCCGCATCGAGTCGGCACTCGACACCGGCGCGAGCACCCAGCTCTTGCTGCAGCGCAACCATGAGGTCGCCGCACCGCACCTGCTCCAGCGGCCAGCCGCTTGCCGGGACCGGCTCGCGCAGCGCCTGCTCGAGCTGCTGCGCCAGGCGCTCGGCCTCGTCGTGAACGACGGCCGTGAAGCGCTCGCGGCGCGAGGAATCCATCGTCGGGTACTGCCGCAGCGTCTGTGCCGCCGCGCGCAGGTTGCCGAGCGCCGAACGGGTGCCCTCGGTCAGCCTCTGCAGCAGCGTGTCGCGCCGCCCCTGCTCGGCCACCGTTCGCGTGATGTCGTCGACGATCAGCAGGTAGCCCGCGACGCCGCCGTCGCCCGCCGGTGTCGGCACCATCTGCGCCCGCAGCAGCATGGTGCCGTCGCCCGCCGCCGCGTGACGTGTGACGAAGGTCACCGCGACCTCGCCGTCGCCTTGCTGCAGCCGCCGCTGCACCTGCTGCCACGCGTGCGCCAATGCGCCGGGGTCGACCAGCCCGGCCAGCGGCCGCCCGAGGCCGAGCGGCGCCGGTGCACCGGGGCTGCCGAGCAGCTGCGACGCGCGTGCGTTGTAGAGCAGGATGCGGCCGTCGCGGTTGCACACCAGCACCGCCTGTGGCAGCTGCGACATCAGCACCGCGAGCCGCCGCGTCTCGTCGGCGAGCTTGGCCAGCGCCTCGGCGACGCGCTGCTCCATCTCGACGTGCAGCGCCGCGTGCGCCTGTGCGAGCCCGTCGACCACCGACGCCAGCCGGCGCATCTCGGGCGCGCCCTGCACCTCCATGCGGTGGGCCGCGTTGGCACTCTTCGCGATCGCGACCTGCTCGCTCAATCGGCGTGCCGCACGTGGCCACGCCGCCCACCAGGGCACGAACAGCGCCGCCAGCAGCGCCGGCAGCAACAGCGCGAGCAGGACCACGAGCGCCGCGCGCGGCAGCAACAGCGCAGCGAGCGCTTCGCGCTCGCTGCCTCCCAGGTCGGCCCACAACGCGGCCGCCAGGGCCGCCGCCCAGGCCAGCACCGTCGCCACCAGTGCAAGGAGCCAGAGGCCGGCACGCCAGGCGGGCGAGAGGTCGCGCCGCGCCGGCGAGGCAGGCGCCACCCCCTCAGCCATCGCCGTGCTGCAGCTGCCGCGCCACCTCGGCCAGCAGCTCCTTGATCGCGAACGGCTTGGTCACGTAGCCGTCGGCGCCCAGCGCGAGCCCCTTGCGCACCTCGACCTCACGCCCCTTCGCGCTGAGCATCAGCACACGCAAGTGGCGCCAGGCCGGGTTGGCGCGGACTCGCTGCACGACCTCGAATCCGCTGACGCGCGGCATCATCACGTCGAGCAGCAGAAGGTCGGGCAGCTCGGCCGCCAGTGCATCGAGCACCTCCTGCCCGTCGCGCGCGACACGGACCCGGTAGCCCTCCTCGGCGAGCACGAACTCGAGCGAGAGCACGATGTTCGGCTCGTCGTCGGCGACCAGGATCGATGCAGTCATGCTGACCCCCTACGGCCCTGCGGGCCGGACTTTGCAGGCCGCGCCGGGCCAGTGGCCCGGCTCGTCGGCAGGCACGGGAGGTCCTCCGGACCTCCCATGTCCGGCCTCCGCCCCCCGAGGGGGAGCGTTCCGGCCCGGCAAAGCCGGATCCGGAACCTCGACCCCCTGCGGCGCTGCGGTCTCACGCCCCGCCCCCGGCCAGCGGCGCCTCGCGCGGCAGCGTGAAGGTGAACACCGAGCCTCGGCCGCGCTGGCTCTCGACCCACAGCCGACCGCCCAGGCGCTGGATGATCTGCCGGCTGATCGCCAGCCCGAGCCCGGTGCCTTGCGGCTTGTCGGTCAGTGTGTCGCCGACCTGGCGGAACTTCTCGAAGATCGCCTCGTGGTACGAGGGGTCGATGCCGATGCCGTTGTCCTTGACGTCGACACGCAGGCTCGATGGCAGCACGTTGAGCATCACCTGCACCTCGCCGCGGCCCTCGGGCGAAAACTTCGCGGCGTTGGACAGCAGGTTCAGCAGCACCTGCGTCAGGCGGTCGCGGTCGGAGCGCAAGAGCGGCACCTCGTCGGGCAGTTCGAGCGCCAGTTTGACACCGCGCTCGCGGAACAGCGCCGCGGTGCTCGCCACCGCGTCCTCGACCAGCGCGCGCAGGTCGACGTCGCCCGAGTGCCAGTCGGCGCCGCCGCTCTCGAGCTTGGCGAGGTCGAGCACCTGGTTGATCAGCCTCGTCAGCCGCTCGCTCTCCTTGACGATCACCGAGACGAAGTGCTGGCGCCGATCGAGCTCGAGGTCGGGGCGCGACTGCAGGATCTCGGCCATCGCGCGGATCGAGGTCAGCGGCGTGCGCAGCTCGTGGGTGACGGTCGAGATGAAGTCGTCCTTCAGCCGGTCGAGCTCCTGCAGCCGCTCGTTGGCGGCGCGAAGCTCGGCGCTGGCGGCCTCGAGCTCACGCGACTTCTCCTCCAGCTGGTGGCTGTAGGCGATGACCTGCGAGGCTTCGTCGAGGATGTGCAGCACGTCGTCCATGCCGAGCGGCTCCTCCTTGACGACCGAGGCCACGACGACGCGCGCCGACGAGGCGCCGATCGCGCCGGCGAGCAGGTTCTCGGAGAAGCCTGCCAGCTCGGTGTCGGCGCGGATCTGCTGCACCGAAGGCAGCGCGCGCTGGCGCGCGTAGTCGGCGAGCGCACTCTCGGCGCGCGCCGGGCCGAGGAAACGCGCCAGCAGCGCCGAGGTCTCCTGCACCGACGCGCTGCCCCGCCACGAGCTGCCCGGCGGCCCTTCGCGGCGGAAGGCGTCGACGAAGAGCAGCGCCTGCGTGCGTTCGCTCATCCCCTGCCGGCCGAGCAACGACACCGCCACGTAGGCGCCGGTGTTGGCGAGCAGGCTCCAGAACAGCGCATGGCTGATGTCGTCGAGCCCGCCCAAGCCGAACAGCGCCAGCGGCTTCAGCAGCGTGATGCCGAGCGCCCCCTGCTCGACGAACGAGATCGGCAACCAGCCCGACTTCGCGAACGATGGCAGCAGCAGCGTGTAGCCCCAGACCATGAAGCCGAGCGTCAGCCCGGCGAGCGCGCCGTTGCGCGTGCCGCGCCGCCAGTACATGCCGCCGAGCATCGCCGGCGCGAACTGCGCCACCGCGGCGAACGAGACGAGGCCGATCGACACCAGCGCATAGGCCTCGCCGGCGACGCGGTAGTAGGCGTAGCCGAGCATCATCAGCAGCACGATCGCGCCGCGTCGGATCGCGAGCACGACGCCGGTGAGGTCGGCGCGGTGCGCAATCGCCAGCGCGCGCCAGCGCAGCAGCACCGGCATCACGAGGTCGTTGCAGATCATCGTCGACAGCGCGATCGTCTCGACGATCACCATCCCGGTGGCCGCCGACAGGCCGCCGATGAAGACCAGCAGCGCCAGCGATTCCTGCTGGTAGGCCATCGGCAGCGCGAGCACGAAGGTGTCGGCGTCGACCTGGCCGGCCGGGAAGTGCAGCAGCCCCGCGATCGCGATCGGCAGCACGAAGACGTTGATCGCCAGCAGGTACAGCGGCAGCAGCCAGACCGCCTTCGCGACATGGTCCTCGTTGACGTTCTCGACCACGCCGACCTGGAACTGCCGGGGCAGGAACAGGAACGCCAGCCCCGACAGGAAGATCAGCGACGCCCAGGAGCCGTAGCCGTGCGTGCCGGCGTCGAGCGTCAGCATGCGCGCCAGACGCGGGTCCTGCGCGGCACGCGACACGAGGTCGCCGAAGCCGTCGTAGACGGTGTAGGTCACGAAGGCGCCGACGGCGAGGAAGGCGAGCAGCTTGACGATCGACTCGAACGCGATCGCCGCCACCATGCCCTCGTGGCGCTCGGTGGCGTCGAGGTGGCGGGTGCCGAAGACCATCGTGAACGCCGCCAGCAGCAGCGCGATGTAGAGCGCGCTGTCGCGCCACAGCGCCACCGCCTGGCCCTTGGGCGCCATCAGCACCTGCGGGTATTGCAGCAGCACCTCGAAGCTCGTCGACACCGCCTTCAGCTGCAGCGCGATGTACGGGATGATGCCGACCACCGCGATCAGCGTCACCAGCCCGCCGAGCAGCGCGCTCTTGCCGTAGCGTGCGGCGACGAAGTCGGCGATCGACGTGATGCGGTGCACCTTGGCGATGCGGATCATCTTGCGCAGCACCACCCAGCCGAGTGCGACGACGAGCGTCGGGCCGAGGTAGATCGGCAGAAAGCCGGGGCCGCTGGCGGCGGCGCGGCCGACGCTGCCGTAGAAGGTCCACGAGGTGGCGTAGACGGCCATCGACAGCGCGTAGATCTCGGGCCTTGCGATGATCGATCGCCCGCGGTCGGCCCGCTGGTCTCCGATGTACGCGACCGCGAACAGCACCCCCAGGTACGCGAACGAGATCAGGACGATGACGCCGCCGAGCAACATGGGTCGTGCGTCCTCGCTTGGGCGTCGCTCAGCGGCGCCGCATCAGCTCTGCGTCGGCGCGTCGGGCGGTCGCGGCGGCTGCCGCGCCGACACCGCAATCGCCGCAAGCGCGATCAGCAGCGCCCAGGCGCCGAAGAGATAGGCGTACAGGATCGGAATGCCGAACACCGTGCCGCTGCGGTTGAACAGCGACAGCAGCGGGTAGGTCAGCAGCAGGCAGCCGAGCGCGAACAGCGCGACCAGGCGTTCCGACTGATCGGGGCGAAGTGCCACCATCGGCTCAAGAAGGATCGCGGACCACGATGCCCGTCTCGCGTTCGAGCTGGGCCGCGACCTTCGGCTCGAAGCCCTTCAGGTGGCGGATGATGCGGCGTGTCTCGTCGGGCTGGTGGCGTTCGAACTGCACGCGGGCAAGCTGGTACCAGCCATAGGGGCTCATCGGCTGCAGCTTGGTGTTGCGCTCGAGTGCGATCACCGCGTCGTCGCGCCGGCCGAGCCTGATCAGCACCAGCCCGAGGCCGTACCAGGCGCGGTCGAGCTTGTCGTCGATCTGCACCGCGCGGCGGAAGGCCGCCTCGGCCTCGTCGAGCTTGCCGTCGGCCTCGAGCAGGAAACCGAGATTGAACCAGTCGGCAGCGGCGCGCTCGGGGTGGGCGGCAACCAGCGCGCGTGCGTCGGCCAGAGCCGCCTGTGTCCGCCCCGCCTGCGCATGCAGGTTGGCACGGCTGGCCAGCGCATAGGCGTCGGCCGGCCAGCGCGCCAGCATGCCGTCGAGCACCTGCAGCGCGCGCGTGCGGCCGCCGAGCAGCAGCCAGGCGATCACGCGCAGCTTGTGCGACCAGTATTCGGCGCGCGGGGTCACAAGCAGGCCTGCACGCCGATCTCGACGCACAGCTGGATGCGGTAGAAGGTGGCGATCAGCCACACGAAGCCGAGCAGCAGGAAGGCAGCCAGCGGCACGTGCCGGTCGATCACGACGCGCGGGGTGATCAGCCGCATGCCGCGAACGAAGGGGTTGGTCAGCACCTTGAACAGCTGATAGATGAAGTTGGTGTCGCGCTTCGCACCGGCGAGCAGCCCCAGCACCCACTGGCCCAGGAATGCCAGCAGCGCGATCTCCGCCACCAGCTTGATCGACGACACCAGCAACAACACTGTCTTCACCTCGTTCTTCCCGACGCGGGGGCGCAGGGTCGGCATCATCGCTTACAGACCACTGACGCGGGCGGGCTTCCCCGGCGAAACCGGGTGCGGCAAAACCCTAGGAGCTGGGCAAGCCGTCAGCGGCACAGGCGCCGCAGTCGCCGCCCGGCGCGCCGCAGCGATCGCGGCTGCTGCGCGGCCAGCCAGCCGACGGCGAACCACGCTTCGGGCACCTGGCCGGCCAGTGCATCGAAGTGCGCGCGGGCCTGCAGCTCGTCGTTGCAGCGGCCGAGCGCGTCGAGCACGCGCCGCAGCCGGTCCAGCATCCTGGGCGCCGCGGTCTTCGGTAGCAGCGGCAACAGGGCCTCGGTGAGGTAGCGCAGCCGCTTCAAGCGCCTGCGCAAGCGGTGTCGCTGCTCGGGCGCCGCGCCGTCGAAGCCCGCGGCGTCGGCGCATACGCGTCGCTGCTGCCGGCGCAGCAGCGAACGCGCCTGCGGCCGCAGGTCGCGGGTGTCCACGCCGCCCACGGGCGGTGCAGGTGGGTGTTGCGCCGATCGCACCGCCAGCCTCAGGCAGCGCAGCATCAGCAGCGTGAACGCAGCGTCGCGGACCACCGCTGCGGCGTCGCCACCCTCGCCCGTGATACGCGGCCAAGGCAGCGGCGGCGCCCCGGCGGCCTCCAGCTGCGGCCGCAGCCAGGCCTGCATCACGTCGGCATCACGCTGCGCACCGAGGCGCTGAAACGGCTCACGAAGTGCCGCCTCGATGGCCAGCGCCTCGTTCTCGTCGGCGCTCCACGCGGCCAGCGCGCGCAGCAGGCTGCGCAGCCGGCGCAACCCGGTGCGCAGGCGGTGCAACACCTCGGCGTCGCACGAGCCGCCGGCGGTCTCGGCGGACGCCGGCAGCAGTTCCCGCAGCGCGGCCTGCATCGCAGCGGCACAGGCCTCGCCCGGCGTCATCCCGCGATCGACCCCGCGCGCCTGTGCCGGCGGCCCCTCGCCACCGCCGGCCAGCCGCCATCCGCGCTCGGACTTCGTCCGTGGGTCGAGCACCAGCCGGTGGCGCTGCACCCACTGCCCGGCGAGGTCGATCAGTTCCAGCGGCGAGCCGGCAATCAGCTCGAACTCCACCTCAGCCACCGGCATCGAACGGCCTGCCGCGACGATGTGCCCTTCGTCGTACGCCACTTCGCACACGGTGCCAGCCCTGCGGATGCGTCGGTGCAGCCGCGTCACCCGGGTGTGAAACCGCTCCTCGAGCACGGCTCCGTCGGCGAGCAGCGCCGCCAGGCGGTCTCCGGCTTCGGTACCGACGTGCAGCGACGGGTCGGGCTCCGGCGGGCCGCGGCGGGGCAGCGGCACTTCGTGCTCCTCGCGCTGCCAGAGGCCATCGCCGCGGCCCTTCAAGGCCTGCACACGATGTTCGCCTTCGCGCCGCACGCGAAGCGCCAGGCCGGCCTTCGCGAGCCGACCGTCGGCGGTGTCGAAGTACGCCGCCGCCAGCCGCGTGCGCCGGGCGCGCGCGGTGGCCACCGCCCGGCGCAGATCGGTGCGGCCGGCGGGGCCCACCTGGAACTTCAGTTCGATCTCCATGCGGCGGCAGTCGGGCTTCGCGGCGGCGCCCATCGAGGCGCGCCGCTAGAATTCAGGGCTCGCGATTGTTCCCGAACCGCTCCATGCCACTCTTCTGGAAGCCCTACAAGTCCGACGTGACCCAGTTCATCGAGGAACTGAAGGCGAAGAAGCCGACCCTCGAACAAGAACAGCTCGACGGCCGCGCCCGCCTGTGGGACAAGCAGGTCGACCGCGAGGCGCAGGCCGAGTGGCGCGAAGCCAGCGTGCCGCAGCAACCCTACGTCTACCAGACGAAGCACTGACCGGCCGTGAGCGCCACGCTCGCCGACGAAGCGCCGGCGCTGCCGGTCGACCAGGTGGCGGTGGCCCGCCTCTACGGCGAGCCGCTGTTCGCGCTGCCGCAGGATCTTTACATCCCGCCCGACGCGCTCGAGGTCTTCCTCGAGGCCTTCGAAGGACCGCTCGACCTGCTGCTCTACCTGATCCGGCGGCAGAACTTCAACATCCTCGACATCCCACTCGCCGACGTGACACGGCAGTACCTGGACTACGTCGACCAGATCCGCGCGCACAACCTCGAGCTGGCGAGCGAGTACCTGCTGATGGCAGCGATGCTGATCGAGATCAAGAGCCGGATGCTGCTGCCGCCGAAGAAACGCGACGACGGCCAGGAGCCCGAAGACCCGCGAGCCGACCTCGTTCGCCGACTCGTCGAGTACGAACAGATCAAGCTCGCCGCGGCGCGCCTCGACGCGCTCCCGCTGCTCGGGCGAGACTTCCTGCGCGCACAGGTCTTTGTCGAGCAGGCGCTGGCGCCGCGGCTGCCCGACGTGCACCCGGACGACCTGCGGGAGGCCTGGGTCGAGATCCTGCGCCGCGCGAAGCTGACGCAGCACCACACCATCTCGCGCGAGCAGCTCTCGGTGCGCGAGCACATGAGCCTCGTGCTGCGCCGGCTGCAGGGGCGGCGCTTCGTCGAGTTCCAGGATCTCTTCGACCCCGCCCGCGGCCTGCCGGTGCTGGTGGTGACCTTCATCGCGCTGCTCGAGCTCTCGCGCGAGAGCCTGGTCGAGGTCACGCAGGCCGAGGCCTTTGCGCCGATCTACGTGCGGCTGGCCTACACCCCGAGCTGAGCCAGGGTCTTGGTGCCTCTGCCCCTCGGCGGGTGCAGGCGCGTGCCGGCGTCGCTCGCGTTGGGCTCGGGCCGCCGCCGGACTTGATCGGGATCATCGTCGCACGACGATTGGGTGCTAGCGTGCCCTGCAATGCATGCTCGTCGGGTCCTGCCGTCGAGGAGCGACTGGACACCGGGGCGTGCGGCTTTCAGTGCGCCAATCGGAGAAAGACATGGGTTCGAACACGAAGGCAGTCCTCAACTATGGCGACGGCAAGTCCGTCGAGTTTCCCGTCCTTGGCGGCACCATCGGGCCCGAGGTGCTCGACGTTCGCGCGCTGTACGGCAAGTCCGGGATGTTCACGTACGACCCCGGCTTCATGTCCACCGCGAGCTGCCAGTCGAAGATCACCTACATCGACGGCGACCAGGGCGTTCTGCTGTACCGCGGCTACCCGATCGAGCAGTTGGCTGCGCAGTGCGACTACCTGGACACCTGCCACCTGCTGCTCGAGGGCGAACTGCCGACGCCGGCACAGAAGAAGGACTTCGTGCAAGCCATCAATCAGCACACGATGGTGCACGAGCAGATGCAGTTCTTCATGCGCGGCTTCCGGCGCGATGCGCATCCGATGGCGGTGCTCACCGGCCTGGTGGGCGCCTTGTCGGCCTTCTACCACGACGCGCTGGACATCGGCAGCCCGCGCGACCGCGAGATCTCGGCGCTGCGGCTGATCGCGAAGATGCCGACGATGGTCGCGATGTCGTACAAGTACTCGCTCGGCCAGCCGTACATCTATCCGAAGAACGACCTGTCGTACACGGCGAACTTCATGCGCATGATGTTCGCCAACCCGTGCGAGGAGTACCAGCCCAACGACGTGCTGGTGCGCGCGCTGGACCGCATCTTCATCCTGCATGCCGACCACGAGCAGAACGCCAGCACCTCGACCGTGCGGCTGTGCGGATCGTCGGGCACCAACCCGTTCGCAGCGATCGCCGCCGGCGTGGCGTGCCTGTGGGGCCCGGCGCATGGCGGTGCCAACGAGGCCTGCCTGAACATGCTGCAGCGGCTGCAGTCCCAGGGAGGGGTCGAGAAGCTCGGCGAGTTCGTCGCCAAGGTCAAGGATCCCGCCTCCGGGGTGCGCCTGATGGGCTTCGGTCACCGGGTCTACAAGAACTACGACCCACGCGCCAAGCTGATGCGCGAGACCTGCTACGAAGTGCTCGGCGAACTCGGCCTGGAGGGCGACCCGCTGTTCAAGCTGGCGATGGCGCTGGAGAAGGTGGCGCTCGAGGACGACTACTTCGTCTCCCGCAAGCTCTACCCGAATGTCGACTACTACTCGGGCATCGTGCAGAAGGCGCTGGGCATCCCGGTGGCGATGTTCACCGGCATCTTCTCGCTCGCCCGCACCGCCGGCTGGATCGCCCAGTGGCAGGAGATGATCACCGATCCGGAGTACAAGATCGGACGGCCGCGCCAGCTGTACAACGGCCCCGCGCGCCGCGACCTGCCGCCCATGACGCCCAAGGCCATGCCGACAGGCAAGGAAGTGCTGGCGGCGGCGCACTGAGCCCGGCCGGGCACCCGGCGCGCCACTCCCGCGGGCGCGGCGGGTGCGGCCCGGCGGCCGCCGCAGCCCGTGGGTCCATCAGCCGTTGGGCCGATGCGTGGCCGACTTCAGCCACCGGCACGACCCGTTGAATGCCGGTCCGGGTAGCGGAACAGATTCGCCGCGGAGCCCATCAGCTCGACCTCGCCCTCCAGCTCGGCGCCCAGTCGCCGGGCCAGCAACTCCGACCGCACGTTGGCCGCCCGGATCAGGCTGATCAGCCGCGTCATGCCGCGCTCGCGCCGGCCCCAGTCGATCGCCGCGCTTGCGGCCTCGAAGGCATAACCCTGCCCCCAGGCGGCACGCTCGAGCAGCCAGCCGATCTCGAGGCCGGGCCAGCCTTCGGGGTTCAGGAAGCCCGCACGGCCGATCAGCACGCCGTCGCTGCGGCGTTCGACCGCCCACATGCCGTAGCCGCGCAGCACCCAGTGGCCGAGGAAGGCCGCCATTTGCCGCCACGCGGTATCGCGGCCGACCGCCCCCCCTCGCCGATGTGGCGCATCACCTCGGGGTCGGCGCACATCGCGGCATAACGGTCGAGATCGGCGTTCTCGAAGGCGCGCAGTCTCAGGCGCGTGGTGTCGATCACGGGCGGCTCGTTCATCGGCGCGCTTGTAACACGGGCCGCGGTGTCCCCCCACGCCGGGGGCAGGGCAATCGCTTCAGGTAGGGATGGGGCAGCGCCGGGCGCGGGCGTACGGTTCGCGGCCTCCGGCAATCCCGCCGGAGGTGGTCCGAAGTCAAGGGAGCCCCGATGAACGAACTACAAGCCACGGCCGCACGCGCCGAAGCCGCCATCCGCGTCAAGGTCTACGTGCCGCGCGCGGTGGCCTACGACCTGAAGAAGATGAACCAGGTGACCAAGAGCGTGCTCGGCAAGCTCGGGTGCGACGGTTGCCACTCCGGGCGGCTGATCGACTTCCTCGTCATCGAGGACTTCGTCGTCAACCCGGCCACGCTCGACGTGCAGGAACTGATGCCGGGGCACACCCTCGGCTGAACACAAGGCGACGATGATGCGCGCGCTCGGCGTCGGCATGGTGTGGTGGCAGGAGCTCGGGCCGCTGTTCGCGGCGCCCGAGAGCCGGCTGACGGTGCTCGAACTCGAACCCCAGACCCTGTGGGAGCGGGGCGCCGGCGCACCGGGGGTGGCGCCCGGCTACCGCATCAATCACGGGCTGCTGGCCCAGGTGGCGCGCCTGCCACAGGCCAAGCTGGTGCACGGCGTCGGCCACCCGCTCGCGGCGCTGGTCGACGACCCGCTCGACTGGGCCGGCCCGCTGCGGCGCTGCATCGGCGTGCTGCGGCCGGTGTGGGCGAGCGAGCACCTCGCCTTCAACCGCTTCCGCAACAGCGCCGGCGGCATCGAACAGACGAGCTTCCTGCTGCCGCCGCGGCAGACCGCCGCCGGCGTGCAACTCGCCGCGCTGCGGCTGGCACGGTTCGCGGCGCTGGCCGGCGTGCCGGTGGCCTTCGAGACCGGCGTCAACTACCTGCAGCCACGCGCCGACGAGATCGAGGACGGCGAGTACTTCACCGCCGTTGCCGAAGCGGCCGACTGCGGCATCGTGCTCGACCTGCACAACCTGTGGGTTAACGCGAGGAACGGCCGCCAGAGCCTCGATGCGGTGCTCGACGCTCTGCCTCTGCACAGGGTGTGCGAGCTGCACCTGGCCGGCGGGCACCGCCTCGACAGCCACTGGCTCGACGCGCACGACCGCCTTTGCAGCGACGAGCTGCTCGCGCTGGCGTCGACGCTGCTTCCGCGGCTGCCCGCGCTCGGCGCCATCGTCTTCGAGCTGCTGCCGTCGTACGTGCACGGCATCGGGCTCGACCGCATCGCCGACCATGTCGACGCGCTCTGGTCGCTGTGGGACCAACGCCGCCCGGACGAGCTGCGGTTGCCCGCAGCCGCGCCGCCGGCGAGACAGCCCAGCCCGCTGCCGTCGCCGGCGGCGCTGCGCGACATCGCCGACTGGGAGCGCAGCCTGGGCCTGCTCGCGCTCGGCCACGACGACCGGCCCGCCATGCCCGGCCTCGCGCAAGACCCCGGCATCGCGGTGCTGCAGCAGTTGGTGCGCGAATTCCGCAGCGGCCGCGTGGCGCGGGTGCTGCGCTACACGATGCTCGCGCTGCTGCGCGGGCTGGGAGCGATCGCCACCCGCCAGCTCGTCGACGCCTACTGCCGCAGCTGCGGCGCCGATGTCTTCACCGCCGGCGAGGCCGACCGCTTCGCGACCTTCCTGCGCCAGCGCATCGCCAGCGGCCAGCTGGTGCTGCCGCTGCTCGACGAGGTGCTTGGCTTCGAGCACGCGATGGTGCGCGCGTCGCTGTTCGAGCGCGGCGCGACCCTGCGCTGGAGCGTCGACCCGGTGGCGCTGTTCGAGGCGCTCGAGACCGGCCGCCCGCTCTCCGAGCTGCCGCAGGTGCCGTCGGAGATGACGATCGCGGTCTGAGAGGGCGTTTCCCGAATCAACGTGCCAGCGGCCACAATCGACGCGCTCCGCCACTCCCGCGATTCCGCCGCATGGCCGACCTGTCGTCGTTCCCCGTCGCCCACAAGTGGCCGCCGCGCCACCCCGGCCACATCCAGCTCTACTCGCTGCCGACGCCCAATGGTGTCAAGGTCTCCATCCTGCTCGAGGAGACTGCTCTGCCGTACGAGGCACACCGCGTCGAGTTCGAGCGGCGCGACCAGTACAGCGACGAGTTCCTGTCGTTGAACCCGAACGCGAAGATCCCGGCCATCGTCGACCCGCAGGGGCCGGGTGGCGCGCCGCTGGCACTGTGGGAGTCGGGCGCGATCCTGCTCTACCTGGCCGAGAAGGCCGGCCGGCTGCTGCCGGCCAACCCGGCGGCGCGTTGGCACTGCCTGCAGTGGCTGATGTTCCAGATGGGCGGCATCGGGCCGATGTTCGGCCAGGTGGGCTTCTTCCACAAGTTCGCCGGCCGCGAGTTCGACGACAAGCGCCCGCGCGACCGCTACGTGGCCGAGTCGCGCCGGCTGCTCGGCGTGCTCGAGGGCCGGCTGGCCGTCGGCGAGTGGCTGTGCGGCGGCGAGTACACGGTGGCCGATGTCGCCGTCTTCCCGTGGGTTCGCAACCTGGTCGGCTTCTACGATGCCGCTTCTCTGGTCGGTTATGCCGACTTCCCGCAGGTACAGCGCGCGCTGGCGGCGTTCCTCGAGCGGCCGGCGGTTCAGCGCGGGCTGACGATCCCGGCGCGTCCGGCGGCAGCGGTGTCGCCCGCCGACGAGCGGCCCGCCGATCGCGGCGCTACACCGCGTTGAGGTGCATGCCGAAGTCGAGCTCGACGATCGCGCCGGTCATCATCGATGCCGAGGTTGCCAGCCAGTGGATCGCATCGGCCACCTCGTCCGGGTGGCCGATGCGGTGCAGCGGCGAGACCGCGATCTGGTGCGCACGCCGCGCGGCGAACGACTCCGGTGCCAGCCGCTCGACGAAGCCCTGCTCGGTGAGCGCCGGGCACACGGCGTTGACACGCACCTCGGGCGCCAGCGTGCGTGCCATCGACATCGTCACCGCGTTCAGCGCCGCCTTCGACGCCGCATAGGGCAGCGACGAGCCGCTGCCCATCAGCGCCGCGCGCGACGAGACGTTGACCACCGCCGACCGCACACCCTCGGTCGAAGCTGCCTTCAGCGCCGCAGCCGCCGCCCGCGTCATCTGGAACGGGCCGATGGTGTTGACCGCGTAGATGCGCTGGAAGTCCTCCGACGAGACATCGTGCAGCCGCGTGTGCGGCACCATCTTGCTGATGCCGGCGGCATTGACAAGCACGTCGAGGCGCCCGAAGGCGCCGAGCGCCGCCTGAACCACGGCCACGCAGTCGGCGTCGACGGTGACGTCGCCGCGCACGGCGATCGCCCGCTGCCCGGGTGCGGTGGCGAGCGCAGCCACGGCTTCGGCGGCGGCCTGCTGGCCGTCGAGGTGGTCGAGCACGACGTTCCAGCCCTCGCGCAGGAAACGCCGTGCGGTGGCGGCACCGATGCCGCTGGCGGCACCGGTGATCACCGCGCAGCGGCGGGGTTCGGAAGGGGCGGTGGAGGTCGTCATCGGATGTTTCCTCGATCGGTGCCGGCGGTGCCAGTCAGCCCGCCAGCGCGTCCCAGAGCAGCTTGCCGCCGGTGAGCAGCATGCCGATCGTGAAGACACGATAGAACAGCGCCGCCGGCAGGCGCTGCGCGAACCGCACGCCGACCCACACCCCCAGCGGCACCAGCGGCAGCAGCACCGCCGAGGTGGTGAGGTTGCGGGTGTCGATCAGCCCCAGCCAGGCATAGGGCAGCCACTTCGCGAAGTTGATGGCGGCGAAGAACACCGACATCGTCGCCGCGAAGGTGAGAGGCGGCAGCTTCAGCGGCAGCACGTAGAACGCCAGCGGCGGGCTGCCGGCATGCACGACGAAGCTGGTCACGCCCGACACCGTTCCGAGCGTGAACCCCAGCCAGCGCGGCAACGGCCTCGCATCGGCGCGCGGCGGCGTGAAGACGCGGATGGCGACGAAGAGCAGCGTCAGCACCCCCACCAGAGCGGCCACCGCGCGTGCCGACAGCACACCGAAGAGCAAGGCGCCGAGCGCGGTGCCGAGCAGCCCCGCCGGTAGCAGCAGCCGCAGCAGCGCGGCATCACGCTCGCGCCACAGCCGCGCGAGGCCGAAGACATCGATCGCCGCCAGCACCGGCAGCATGATCGCCGCTGCCTGCGGCACCGGCACCGCCATCGCCATCAGCGGCGTGGTCAGCGCGCCGAAGCCGGCGCCGAAGCCGCTCTTCGAGATGCCCGCCAGCAGCACCGCCGGCACCGCGACGGCGTAGAACGCCGGATCAGTAATCACGCCGCGGCCCTCGAACAGGCTCCTTCGATACTGAGCCTACCGTCATGCGAAGTGAAGGCGCGACGCGGTCGAAGCATCACGGCGTGCAAGGCCGAGGCCGCGGGGGGCCGGTCAGGGCCCGGCACCCGAACACGCGACGCAAGGCCGCCGTCGCTCGAACGTCGGTGGCCGCGCCTCGGGTGCCGGGCCCTGCCCGACCCCCCACGACCTCGACCTTGCGCGAGGCGCTCGTGGACTTCCGACACACGAAGACCTCGTCGGACCCCCGATGGCGTGGTCCATGCCTGCCGGCAGTCCACGACCGCACGTCGCAGGGTCGATGCCGTGGGGTTGGGCAGGGCATGGCAACCGAGGCGTGGAGACGATGCCGGCGAGCACTCGGCCTGTCGTCGGTGTTCGGGTGCCATGCCCTGACCGGCCCCGCGGTGTCGGCCCGTCGCGGCGCGATGGCGGGGCGACTGCGACGCCGTGATGACGCCGGTAGCCGCTTGTCTCTTCGCGAATGCCGGGCGTGCGGCAGCGGGCCCGGGATGCTCACAGCAGCTGGCACGCCTCCTCGAAGGCGAGCCTCGGGTTGCGCACGAACACCTTGGCCGGGTTGCCCTTGCCCAGCGTGCACAGGAAGTTGGTGCGCACCGCGGTGCCGGCCCAGAACGCGGCGTCGACCTTGGCGGCGTCGAAGCCGCTCATCGGCCCGCAGTCGAGCCCGAGCGCACGTGCGGCGAGGATCAGGTAGCCGCCCTGCAGGCTCGAGTTGCGGAAGGCGCTGGCCTCGATCGCGGCCGGCTTGCCGGCGAACCACGAGCGCGCATCGGTGTGCGGGAAGAGCTTGGGCAGCTGCTCGTGGAATTCGAGGTCCATGCCGACGATCACCGTCACCGGCGCCTCGGTCACCTTCGCGACGTTGCCCGGGTTCACGCAGGCCAGCAGCCGCTGCTTCGCCTCGGCGCTGCGGATGAAGGCGAAGCGCGCCGGCGTGCTGTTGGCCGCGGTGGGGCCCCACTTCACCAGGTCGTACAGCGCGCGAAGCGTGTCGTCGGAAACCGGGTCGGGGAAATAGCCGTTCTGCGTGCGGGCTTCGGTGAAGAGCTGTTCGGTGGTGACGATCATTCGCGGTGGGCGGGAGGGGCCTTCGGCGGCGAGGCGACAATTCTCCGATGTTCCAGCCTTCGCAGCTCGACGTGCGGCGATTCTTCTGCGCCGCCTACGCCGCACAACGTGAGGGCCGCGTGCTGTCGCCGATGGATGCCATCGCGGTGCGCTGGATCGACGAGCACCCGGAGTACCACGCCGACCTCGCCGACGAGGCCGCTGCGCTGGCCGCCGTCTACACCGTCGAGCAGGGGCGCACCAACCCCTTCCTGCACCTGTCGATGCACCTCACCATCGACGAGCAGTGCGGCATCGACCAGCCGCGCGGCATCCGCCAGGCGGTGGAGCTGCTGGCCGCGCGCCGCGGCTCGCTGCACGAGGCGCACCACGAGGCGATGGAGTGCCTGGGCGAGATGATCTGGGCCAGCCAGCGCAGCGGCCTGCCGCCCGACGGCGAGGCCTACCTCGAGGCGGTACGGCAGCGTGCTACTTCGCGCCCAGCGTGATCCACCCCACCTCGAGCCAGTTGTCGGCGCGGTGCACCGCGCCGACATGGCTGCGCGCGGCCCATGGGATCACCTGCCGGTGCAGCGGGATCGTATGCACCTGCTCCTTCCACTCGGCGAGCGCGGCCTTCACCAGCTGCTCGCGCTTGGCGGCGTCGGCCTCGACGGTGGAGGCGGCGGCCAGCTGGTCGAACTTGTCGTTGCGCGAGCGGCCGTAGTTGTACAGCCCCTCACCCTTCGGCCCCGGGTTGCGCATCACCGGCGTCAGGGTCGTCTCGGCATCGGTGACCGCGCCGCCCCAGCCCAGCATGTACAGGCTGGTGTCCCACTTCTCGAGCTTCGGGAAGTAGGTCGCGCGCGGCATCGCGTTGACGCGCACCTTGACCTTCAGCTGCGCCCACATGCCGGCCAGCGCGATGCAGATCTCCTCGTCGTTGACGTAGCGGTTGTTCGGGCAGTCGAGCGTGACCTCGAAACCCTCGCCGTAGCCGGCCTCGGCCATCAGCCGCCGCGCGAGGGCAAGGTCGAACGGCGCCCGCCGCTCGAGCGCGGGGTCGTTGTAGGCGCCCAGCGGCGACGGCGTCATGCCGCCGGTGGGCACGCTCATGCCGCTCATCAGCTTGGTCTTCATCGTCTCGATGTCGATCGCGTGGTACAGCGCGCGGCGCACGCGCAGGTCCTTGAACGGGTTCTTGTTCTTCACGCTGCCATGGACCAGCTCGTCGCGTTGCTGGTCCATGCCGATGAAGACGATGCGGTTCTCGGGGCCGTCGATCACCTTCACGCCGGGCGTGTTGCGCAGCCGCGGCACGTCGCGCGGCGCGGGGTCGAGCACGAGGTCGATCTCGCCCGAAACCAGCGCCGCCAGCCGCGTGGCGTCGTTGGCGATCGGCGTGTAGACGATCTCCTGCACGTTGCCGTCGTGGCGGCCCCACCACGCCGGGTTTCGCTTGTAGGTCGTCTTGATGCCGGGCTGACGGCTCGCCAACTGGTAGGGACCGGTGCCGTTGGCGTTGAAGCCGGCGTGGCTCTCCTCCTTGTTCTTGAAGTCGAGCGGCCTCGTCACCCGGTGCTTCTCGGCCCAGGCCTTGTTCATCACGACGATGGCGTCGACATGCTGCAGGAAGATCGGGTTGACCTTGTCGAGCCGGAACTCCACCGTCAGCGGGTCCACCGCCACCGGCGTGCCGAGCGCGTTGGCATAGACGCTGAAGGTGCCCACCGGGTCCTTCGCGCGGTTGACCGAGAAGACGACGTCGTCGGCGGTGAGCGGCGCGCCGTCGTGGAACCTCACGCCCGGCCGCAGCCTGAAGCGCCAGGTCAGCGGCCCGGTCTGTGCCCACTCGGTGGCGAGCGACGGCACGATCTGCAGCGTGCGGTCGCGCCGCGTCAGCCGCTCGTAGACCTGGCCGTTCATCGCGTTGGTCAGGCCCTCGTTCTGCGAGTGCGGGTCCATCGTCAGCGGGTCGCCCTGGCTCGCCCAGCGCAGCGTCTGCGCGGGCGTGGCGGCATGCAGCGCCAGCAGCAGCATGGCGAGGATCAGCTTGGGCATCGGTCGTCTCGTTCGCGGGCCGGGTGGCGGCGAAGTGTAGGCGCGCGCCGACACCGTCATCGGACGGTCATGCGCGCCACCTACCGTGCAGCGCTCCTGCCACGCCCCTGCACTGACGATGTTCCGACGCCTGCTGTGCCGTGCCGCGATCGCGGCGCTCTTCGCCTGCCCGGCCGCCCACGCGGCGCCGCAGTTCGTCAACGCACTCGTGCTCGACGGCGCCGCGGTCGACGCCTCCGGCGGCACCGCGGTCAACGACGGCCGCCTCGGCTACTTTTCCGACCTCTACCACGACCCGCTGCGCAACGAGTGGTGGGCGCTGTCGGACCGCGGCCCGGGTGGCGGCACGCTGCCGTACGAAACCCGCATCCACCGCTTCAGGATCGACGTCGACCCCACGAGCGGCGCGATCTCCAACTTCCAGGTGCTGCAGACGCTGCTGCTGCGGCGCGGCGGGCAGGCATTCGACGGCATCTCGCCCGGCGACGGCAACCCGCTCGGCATGGCCTTCGACCCCGAGGGGGTGGTCGTGCACCCGGCGAACGGCCACCTGCTGGTCTCAGACGAGTACGGCCCGTCGGTCGTCCAGCTCAGCCGCCACGGCGCGCTGGTCCGGCGCTACCACGTGCCCACCGGCGTGCTGCCTCGCCACGCCGGCAGCGGTGCCGTGAACCACGCCAGCGACAGCGGCAACACTGCCGGCAAGCGCACCAACCGGGGTTTCGAGGGGCTGGCGATCAACCCCTCGGGCAGCCGGCTCTACGCGATGCTGCAGAGCGCCATGCTCGACGAAGGCGGTGCCGATGGGGTGTGGGTGCGCATCGTCGAGTTCGACACCGGCAGCGGCCGCGCGCTGGCGCAGTACGCCTACCGCATGGAAGGGGCTTCGCAGGGCCGCGGCATCTCGGCGCTGGTGGCGCTGAACGACCACGAGTTCCTGGTGCTCGAGCGCAACAACCGCGGCATCGGTGTCGACGCCAACCTGGCGCCGCCGAACAAGAAGGTGTTCAGGATCGACCTGCGGGGCGCAAGCGACGTGTCGGCGGTCAACCTGGCCCGCGCGGGCGCGAGCTTCACGCCGGTGGCGAAGGAAGCCACGCCCTGGCTCGACCTCGCGGCAGCGGCGACCCTCGCTCATCCTTCGCTCGCGTCGCTCGCGGGCAGCTCACCCGAGAAGTGGGAAGGGCTGGCGATCGGGCCGCGGTTGGCCGACGGCTCGTACCTCGTGCTCGCAGGCACCGACAACGACTATTCGCTGACGCAGAACGCCAGTGGCGTGCAGCGCGACGTCTACTTCAAGCCGGGGGCCACCGGCGGTGCGCCGACGCGCATCCAGTGCGACATCGGCACGCTGAACAACTGCCTCACGGTGGCCACCGACGGCAGCGTGGGCGCGCCGGTGCCGGCGGATTTTGCCTTCGACGGCTTCCGGCTGATTCCCGGCGTGCTGCACGCCTACAAGGCCAGCGCAGCCGACCTCGCCGGCTACGTCCCGGCCGGCACGCGCGCCGGCCGCTGACGCCTCGCGCATCCGCGCGCTACATCGCCTTCAGCGCCGCCGGGTCGGCCCACAGCTCGTTGAGATGCGTGAAGCCCCAGGCGGCGGCCGACTCGCGGCCGACGATGCGGTCGTTGCAGCCGCGCCCCGCGAGGTCCAGCCGTTGCACCGGCACCGGCATCTTCGAACGCGTAGAGTAGAAGACCTTGACCACCGGCGAGGTCAGCGTGTGCGCGTTCTGCTCGACGACGACCGCCAGCTTGCCCGACTCGAGCCGCACCAGCGAGCCCACCGGGTAGATGCCGAGGCTGCGCACGAAACGTGTGAACAGCTCGGGGTCGAAGTGGCCCTTCCACGACGCCATGCGCGCGATCGACTCCGCCGGGTCCCAGCCGGCCTTGTACGGGCGGTTGGAGGTGATCGCGTCGTAGACGTCGCAGATCGCACCCATGCGGGCGACGCGGCTGATGCTTTCGCCGGCCAGACCGTGCGGATAGCCGCTGCCGTCGAGCTTCTCGTGGTGGTGAAGGCAGACGTCGGCCACCACTTCGGATTGCCCGGACCCCTTCTCCAGCAGTGCCCAGCCGCGTTCCGGGTGGGTCTTCATCAACGCCCACTCCTCGTCGGTGAGCTTGCCCGGCTTGTTCAGCACCGCCGGCGGCATCAGCGCCTTGCCAAGGTCGTGCATCAGCCCGGCAAGCCCGATCGCGCGGCACTCGTCGTCGGGCAGTTCGATCTCGCGCGCCAGCGCCACCATCAGCGCGCACACCGCCACCGAGTGCATGTAGCTGTAGTCGTCCTGCGTCTTCAGCCGCGCCAGGCTGACCAGTGCGCCGGGGTTGCGCATCACCGAGTCGGCGATGTCGTTGACCAGCGGCAGGCAGCCCTGGGCGTCGACCGCGCGACCGAGCCGGGCCTCGCGGAACATCGACTTCACCGCGCCGCGCCCCTGGTTGCAGATCGCGGCAGCCTGCTGCAGTTCCTCGGTGAACGAGCGGTTGGGTGGCGGCGGCGCGGCCGGCGCTCTGGCGGCGGGCGCGGGGGCGTCCACCACCGGTGCCACCACCGCCGACGGCGCCGGCGCAGCGACCACGTCGAGCCCTTTCGCGACGTCGATCCAGATCTCCCTGACGCTGCTTTCGCGCAGGCGCTTCAGATCGCCGTCGTTGGCGATCACGAAACGCGTGCGCCAGAACGGGTGGTCGATCCACGCGCCCTCGAGCGCATGCAAGTGCATGCCGAGGCGGACCTGGGAGACAGGGATCTTCTTGAGCATCGTGACCCACCCCGTGCCGACAACTGCGCGGCAGGGCAGGTGACGCGATATCGGCAGCGACCGATCCGGGCTTGAGAACTCTGGATGGCGTGGCCGCGTGGCGTCGGCGTGATGCCGTTCTCTCGCCGCGGCGCGACCCGGGGCCGCGCGCGGCCCGGCGCGGCGCAGGACGAACGGGCCAGGCTAGCGGAACTTGGCCTGCGGCACCGTGCGCAACTCGCCGGGCAGCGAGCCGAGGTAGGCGGCCATCGCCTTCAACTCGGAGAGCTTGAAGGGCTTGACCTGCGCCGACATGATCGGATTGGCGCGGCCGACATGCGGGTTGTTCTCGGTCTGGTAGGCCTTCAGCGCGACATACAGGTAGTCGGCATGCTGGCCGGCGATCTTCGGGTACCCGGGGTCGATCGGCTTGCTGTAGTTCACACCGTGGCAAGACGCGCAGGCACCCTTGGTGAGCAGCGCCGCCACCTCGGCGCTGGGCGCGGCGGCCGGGGTGTCTGCCACCGCCTTCACCGAAGCCTGGCCGTTCTTCTCGTAGAAGGCACCGAGGTCGGCCATGTCCTGGTCGGACAGCGAGCCGGCGATCGCTCGCATCGACGCGTGCTTGCGTTCGCCCTTCTTGTAGGCGGCCAGCGCGGCGGCGACGAACTTCGCGTTCTGGCCCGAGATCATCGGCACCTTGTGCACCTCGGGGAAGCTCGCCTGGTAACCCGGGATGCCGTGGCAGCCGATGCACATCGCGGCCTTCTTCTCGCCCGCGTTCGCGTCCTGCGCCTGCACGGCCGGGGCGGCGCCGGCCAGCGCCAGCAGGAGGGTGAACGCGGTGTTGGCAGCTCGGGTCATGCTCTGTTCGGCGCGGTTGGCGTGAAGCCGACGATTATAGGGGGCCGCTTATACTGGCCCGAACCCACGCACACGAGCGCGCCCACGATGAAATTCCAGGGATCCGACCAGTACGTCGCCACGCAGGATCTGATGCTGGCGGTGAACGCCGCGGTGACGCTGCAGCGCCCGCTGCTCGTGAAGGGCGAGCCCGGCACCGGCAAGACGATGCTCGCGGAGGAGGTGGCGCGGGCGCTGAACATGCCGCTGCTGCAGTGGCACATCAAGAGCACCACCAAGGCCCAGCAGGGCCTGTACGAGTACGACGCGGTGAGCCGCCTGCGCGACAGCCAGCTCGGCGACGAACGTGTGAAGGACATCCACCACTACATCGTCAAGGGCGTGCTGTGGCAGGCCTTCACCGCCGACCAGCCGGTCGCGCTGCTGATCGACGAGATCGACAAGGCCGACATCGAGTTCCCGAACGACCTGCTGCGTGAGATCGACCGCATGGAGTTCTTCGTTTACGAGACGCGAGAACTCGTGAAGGCCCGGCACCGGCCGATCGTCTTCATCACCTCCAACAACGAGAAGGAGCTGCCCGACGCCTTTCTGCGCCGCTGCTTCTTCCATTACATCAAGTTCCCGGACACCGACACCATGCGCGCCATCGTCGACGTGCACTTTCCGGGGCTGAAGAAGGAACTGCTCGGCGCGGCGCTGAAGACCTTCTACGACGTGCGCAACCTGCCCGGGCTGAAGAAGAAGCCGTCGACTTCCGAGCTGCTCGACTGGCTGAAGCTGCTGGTGGCCGAGGACATCCCGCTCGAGGCGCTGCACAGCAAGGACGACAAGGTGGTGGTGCCGCCGCTCGTCGGCGCGTTGCTGAAGAACGAGCAGGACGTGACGCTGTTCGAGAAGCTCGTGTTCATGCAAAGACACAACCGGTGAGCCCCCACGCTCCCTCCCGGTCGCTGCCCCCCAAGGGGGCTTCGGCGACGGACCGGCGGAGCCGGATCCGTGCCGACGGCTTGGGGGACCTCCCGACGTTGATCCGAGTGCAAGATGCCCTGGCCTGATCCCGTCACGCTGCGCGGGCGGCACGCGTCCCTCGTCCCGCTGTCGCACGAGCATACCGAGCCGCTGCGCGCGGCGACACGCGACGGCGAGCTGTGGAAGCTCTGGTACACCTTCGTGCCGTCGCCGGAGGGCATGACGGCCGAGATCGACCGCCGGCTGGCCCTGCAGGCGGCGGGCTCGATGCTGCCGTTCACCGTGCTCGACGCCGCCGGCACGCCGGTGGGCATGACCACCTACATGAACATCGACGCCGCCAACCGGCGCGTCGAGATCGGCAGCACCTGGTACGCCACCTCGGTGCAGCGCGGGCCGCTCAACACCGAGTGCAAGCGCCTGCTGCTCGCGCATGCCTTCGAGGCGCTGTCGTGCATTGCGGTCGAGTTCCGCACCCACCGGCTGAACACCCAGAGCCGCCGCGCGATCGAGCGCCTGGGCGCGCAGCTCGACGGCATCCTGCGTGCGCACCAGGTCAGCCCGAACGGCACGCTTCGCGACACCGCCGTCTACAGCATCACCGCCGCCGAGTGGCCGACCATACGCGCCCATCTCGACTGGCAGCTGGTCAAACCCCGCTGAAGCCCGCGGCGCACTGCCGCCGCCACACCCCCATGGCCAAGAAGAAGATCCTCGATGTCGAGACCCTGTGGCGCATCGAGAGGCTGGGCGCGCCCAGCCTTTCGCCCGATGGCGCGCTGGCAGTCGCGTCGCTCACCCGCTTCTCGATGGCCGACAACAAGTCGGCGAGCACGCTGTGGCTGCTGTCGACGCTCGGCGGCCGCCCGCGGCCGCTGACGCAGTGCGGCGACAAGGACGGCCAGCCGCGCTGGAGCCCGCGCGGCGACCGCATCGCCTTCGTCGCCAAGCGCGAACAGGAAGGCAGCAAGGACGATGAGCCGCAGCTCTACCTGATCGCCCCCGACGGCGGCGAGGCGCGGCGCGCGCACACCGTGGCCACCGGCGTCGACGCCTTCCGCTGGCTGCCCGACGGCCGTCGCATCGCCTTCGTCTCCTGGGTCTGGCCGGGGGTCAAGGGCGAGAAGGCGCAGGCGAAGAAGCTCGCCGAGTTCAAGAAGCGCAAGGAGACCGGCTACGCCACCAGCGAGGCGCAGTACCGCTACTGGGATCACCATCTGCCGCTCGGCCGCGAGCCGATGCTGCACCTGCTGGAGCTGCCGCGCGCCTCCGACGGCAAGGCGCGCGTGCGCAACCTCTTCGAGGGGAGCGGCTATTCGCTCAAGCGCGCCGATCCCGACGCCAACGCCTTCGACGTCTCGCCCGACGGGCAGCGCATCGTGTTCGCCTTCGACCCCGCGCCCGAGAAGCGGCTCGACGGGCGCTTCGCGCTCGCCGAGATCGAGCTGAGGAGCGGCCGCATCACGGTGATCGCCAGGGACCCCGCCTGGACCTTCTCTGCGCCGCGCTACAGCCCCGACGGCGCCCGGGTGGCCTTCGTCGCCAGCCACCAGGCGGTGAAGCACACGATGCCCGACCAGCTGGCGATGTGGTCGCGCGACCGCGCCCGCTGGGAGGTCGTCAGCAGCGAGTGGGACCACGAGGTCAACGCCCCGCTGCAGTGGGAGGACGACGGCCAGGCGCTGCTCTTCACCGCCGAGCAGAAGGGGCGCGCACACCTGTGGCGCTTCGATCTGCCGGACCGCCGCGCCGAGGTGGTCGCAGAAGGTGGCTGGGTGCAGGCCTTCGACAAACGCGCCGGCACGCTGCTGACGCTGGCCGACGCGGTGGACCACCCGGCGCGGCTGACCGCACATCTCGCGCTGCAGCCGCCACGGCGAATCGAGTCGTTCAACGACCGTCTGCTCGGCGCGCTGCAGCTCGGCCGCACCGAGGAACGCTGGTTCGAGGGCGCGTCGGCCGCCGGCGAAAAGCAGGGCGACCGCGTGCAGTTGTGGCTGACCTACCCCCCGGGCTTCGACGCGAAGAAGAAATACCCGCTGCTGCACCTGGTCCACGGTGGCCCGCACACCACCTTCGGCGACCAGTGGCACTTCCGCTGGAACGTTCAGGCCTTCGCAGCCCAGGGCTACGTCGTCGCCTGCGTGAATTACCACGGCTCGAGCAGCTTCGGCTTCGCCTTCCTCGACAGCATCACGCACCGCTGGGGCGCGCTCGAGCTGCAGGACGTCGAGCGCGCCACCGATCTGCTGCTGCACGAGCCCTGGGCCGACGGCAGGCGGGTCTTCGCCACCGGCGGCAGCTATGGCGGCTTCATGGTGGCGTGGATGAACGGCCATGTCGCCCCCGGGCGCTACGCGGCCTATGTCTGCCACGCCGGCTGCTTCGACTGGACGGCGATGTTCGCCGACGACGCCTACACCTGGCACGCCAAGGAGCTCGGCGCCTGGTACTGGGACGACAAGGCACGCGTCGATGCGCAGAGCCCGCACGCCTTCGCCGCCGCGATGAGCACGCCGACGCTGGTGATCCACGGCGCGCTCGACTACCGCGTTCCCGACGCCCAGGGGCTGGCCTACTACAACACGCTGAAGGCGCGCGGCGTCGACGCGCGGCTGCTGTGGTTCCCCGACGAGAACCACTGGATCCTGAAGCCGCGCAACAGCAAGCTCTGGTATGGGGAGTTCTTCGGCTGGCTGGCCGCGCACGACCCGGCGCACAAAGCGGCACGCAAGCCGGCGCGGGCGAAGAGGAAGGTGGCCTGAGGGACGCGGCTCACGACCGTGCCCGGTGGCTGTATATACTGCCTGTATATCCCACCGCCCGACGAGGTCCGCCATGGCCGAAACCACCGTCTTCCAGTCCGGCAACAGCCAGGCGGTGCGGCTGCCGAAGGAGTTTCGCTTCAAGAGCAAGACGGTGGAGATCTTCCGCCGCGGCGACGAGGTGGTGCTGCGCGAGAAGCCGCGCACGGTGGGTCAGCTGCTCGACTCGCTGCCGCCTCTGTCGGACGCCGACGCGGCCGCGCTCGATCGCATGCTCGAGGTGATCCACGAACCGCAACCGCCGCAGGAGCGCGACTTCACCTGGATGAGCGAGGGCACCGCTCCCGCCCGCCGTCGGCGTCCCGGCAGCAGGAAGTGAAGTACCTGCTCGACACCGACACCTTCAGCGTGCTCGCCCGCGGCCGCCACGCGGCGCTCGACGATCGCGTGCGCGATGTCGGCCTGCCGTCGCTCGCCATCTCGGTCGTGACCGAGGGCGAGGTGCGCTACGGCCAGGCCTGCGCTCGCCTGCCCCGGACGCTGGCGGACCGCATCGAGGCTCTGCTCGAAGGCCTTCAGCGCCTGCCGCTGGACAGCAGCGTGGTCGCGCCCTACGCCGCGTTGCGCGCGACGCTGCGCCGAAAGGGGCAGCCAATCGGCCCCAACGACGCGTGGATCGCGGCCCATGCCATCGCCCGCCAGTTGGTGCTGGTCACCAACAACGAACGCGAGTTCAAGCGCGTGCCCGGCCTGAAGGTCGAGAATTGGCTGCGCTGAGGCGCTGCCGAGGAGCCCCCCGATGCTGATCAACTTCTTCTACACCCTTCGCGCCGCCAAGCTGCCGGTGTCGGTGAAGGAGTACCTGACGCTGCTCGAAGCCATCCGTGCGCAGGTCATCGGCCCCTCGGTCGACGACTTCTACTACCTGGCGCGCACCGCGCTCGTCAAGGACGAGGCGCTGTTCGACAAGTACGACCGTGCCTTCGCCGCCTACTTCAAGGGTGTCGAGCTGCTGACCGACTTCACGCAGGACGTGCCGCTGGAGTGGCTGCGCAAGACGCTCGAGCTCGAACTCAGCCCGGAGGAGAAGGCCGCGATCGAGAAGATGGGCTGGGACGAGCTGATGGCGACGCTGAAGAAGCGTTTCGAGGAGCAGAAGGAGCGCCACGAGGGTGGCAACAAGATGATCGGCACCGGCGGCACCAGCCCGTTCGGCGCCTACGGCTTCAACCCACAGGGCATCCGCATCGGCCAGGACAAGGGCCGCAACCGCAGCGCGGTGAAGGTCTGGGACCAGCGCGCCTACAAGGACTACGACGACAGCAAGGAGCTCGGCACGCGCAACATCAAGGTCGCGCTGCGCCGGCTGCGCCGCTTCGCGCGCGAGGGCAATGAGCTCGAGCTCGACCTCGACGACACCATCCACAGCACGGCCGCGAACGCCGGCATGCTCGACATCAAGATGGTGCCCGAGCGCCACAACAAGGTGAAGGTGCTGCTGCTGATGGACGTCGGCGGCACGATGGACGAACACATCCACCGCGTCGAGGAGCTGTTCAGCGCGACGAAGAGCGAGTTCAAGCACCTCGAGTTCTTCTACTTCCACAACTGCGTCTACGACTTCATGTGGAAGAACAACCGCCGCCGCTTCAGCGAGAAGTTCCCCACCTGGGACGTGATCCGCAAGTTCAACAAGGACTACAAGCTGGTCTTCGTCGGCGACGCGACGATGAGCCCGTACGAGATCCTGCAGCCCGGCGGCAGCGTCGAGTACAACAACGAGGAGCCCGGCGCCGAGTGGCTGCAGCGGCTGACGAACGCGTTCCCGAAGTTCGCGTGGATCAACCCCGAGCCGCAGGGCGTGTGGCAGTACCGCCAGAGCATCTCGATCGTCCAGCAGCTGATGAACCAGCGCATGTTCCCGCTCACGCTGGCCGGGCTGGAAGGGGCGATGCGGCTGCTCAGCAAATGACACCGGCGGCGCGCCGGCGGCCGCGATGCCGCGGTGCCGCTGCCGCGCTGCGCATTGTGGCGCTGGTGGCGCCGCTGCTGATGGGCGGCTGCGCCTGGCTCTCCGGCCCGCGCGCCGAGAACGTACGCACCGCCGACGCGCCCGAACCCCCGGAGACGCCGGTGGTGCTGGTCGAGGTGGTGGCACCGGGCGAGCTGAAAGCGCTGCTCGAGCGCCACCTCGACCTCTCGCGCTTGGCGCGGCTGACGCGCGGCGATGCCGTCACCGGCAGCGAGCTGGCGCGGCTGCTCGATACCACACCGGCCCAGGTGCGCGAGCTGCTGCAGACCGAGGGCCACTTCAACCCCGACGTGCGGCTGCGCCGTGCGGCGCCGGCACTGGCCGGCGGCATCGAGACGGTGACGGTGGAGGTCGACCCCGGCCCGCAGGCCACGATCTCGCGCGTCACGCTCGAGGTCGAGGGCCCGCTCGAACGTGCCGCCGCGGCCGGCGATGGCCTCGCGCGCGACACGCTGGCCGCGTGGCGCGCCTCGTGGGCGATGCGAACCGGCAGCCGCTTCCGCAACGCCGATTGGTCGGAAGCCAAGGCCGGCGCGCTGGCCAGGCTGCGCAGCAACGGCTACGCCAACGCCGCCTGGAGCGGCACCAGTGCCGACGTCGATGCCGCGCGCAACGAAGTCAGGCTCTTCGTCGTGCTCGACAGTGGCGCTCTCTTCCGCTCGGGGCCGATCGACGTCGACGGCCTGGTGCGCCAGGACCGCCGCACCGTCGAGGCGCTGGCCGGCTTCCCGCGCGGCACCCCGGTGACCGAGGCACTGCTGCTCGACTACCAGGAGCGGCTGCAACGCGCCGGCCTGTTCGAGAGCGTCACCGTGACGCTCGACACCGACCCCGACCGAGCGGACGCGGCGCCGATCCTGGTGCGGCTGCGCGAACAGCCGATCCAGGTCTTCACCTTCGGCGTCGGCATCAGCGCCAACACTGGGCCGCGGGCATCGGTCGAGCATGCCTACCGGCGCGTCTTCGGTGCCGCGGTGTCGTCGAGCAACAAGGTCGAGTGGGGGCGGCTGCGCCAGGCCTGGACCGGCGAGGTCAGCACCCACCCGGGCGCAGGCTTCACGCGATGGCTGCTTGGCGGCGCGATCGAACGGCTGCCCACCAACGCCGACACCGTGCTGTCGCAGCGGCTGCGCTTCGGCCGCGCGCAGGACTCGCGAACGCTCGAGCGCCTGGTCTTCGCCGAGGCCGAACGCGGCGTTCGCAGCACCGACCTCAGCCGCGTCGACACCTTCGCGCTGTCGGCCAACCTGCACCTGGTGCTGCGGCGGCTCGACAGCGTCGTGCTGCCCACCGACGGCTACACGCTCGCGCTGCAAGGCGGCGTCGGCCGGTCGCACGGCAGCGCGTCGGCCAGTGGCTTCTTCACCCGTGCCTACGGCCGCCTCACCGGCTACCTGCCGCTGGGCAGCGCCTGGTACGGGCAGGCGCGAATCGAACTCGGCAAGGTCTTCCTGCCGGGCAACGTCGCCGCGCCCGATTCGCAGCTCTGGCGCGCCGGCGGCGACGATTCGGTGCGCGGCTACGGCTACCGCACCCTCGGCCCCATCCGAAACGGCGTCGTCGGCAGCGGGCCGGTGCTCGTCACCGGCAGCGTCGAACTGGCGCGGCCGCTGATGGCCGAGCTGCCCTCGCTCTGGGGTGCGGTGTTCGTCGACGCCGGCCGCGCTGGCGACGATCTGCGCGGCCTGAGGCCGGCGGTCGGCATCGGCGCCGGCGTTCGCTGGCGCAGCCCGGTGGGCCCGCTGCGGCTGGACATCGCCTGGGGCGAGGAGACGCAGAAGCTGCGGCTCCACCTCAGTGTCGGCATCGCGTTCTGACCGCGCGTTGAACCTGCCGATGGCCACCCCCCAGCAGCCAGCTCCCGACGCGCCGAGCGGCGGCCGCCGGCATGTGCTGCGCGCCGCCTGGGGGTTGCTGCTGCCGCCGCTGGTGATGCTGCTCTTGCTGGCGCTGGTGCTCGGCGCGATCGGCGGCGCCGGGTGGTGGTTGCTGCGAAGCGAGGCCGGCACCGCGTGGCTGCTGGCGCGGCTGCCGGGCGTCGAGGTGCGCGGCCTGCAGGGTGCACTGCTGTCGGACCGCTTCGCTGCCGAGCGGCTGGCGGTGCGCTGGGACCAGGGCCGCGAGGGCATCACCTTCGAGGGGCTGCAGGCCGAGGGGCTGCGCTGGTCGTGGCAACCCGAGCCAGGGGCCTGGTTCGGGCTCGACGCCGCGATGCTGCGTGCCCGCCATGTCGTCGTCGACACCGGCCCTCGCGGGCCGCGCCCGATCCCGCTGCCGCGAACGCTACGCGTACCGCTGAAGCTGCAACTGGCCGCCGTGGAGGCCGAGTCGCTGCAGGTCGACACCCTCCCACCGCTGTTGCGGCTGCGCGCCAAGGCGACCCTCGGCGCCGGCGCCGAGCAGCGGCTCGAGGTGCAGGCGGTGGACTGGGACCGCGTGCACGCCACGCTGCAGGCCACGATCGGCACCGCGGCACCCTACCCGCTGCGGGCCGAGGCGATGCTGCGCCCGCGTGACGGAGACACGCCGCCCACGCCATGGTCGGCCCAGGTTCGCGCGGCTGGCACGCTGGCCAAGGTGGAACTCTCGGCGCTGCTCGGCGGGGGCCGGCAGCTGCCCGCCGCGGCACGCGCCCCGGAGCGTGCGGCCATGCCCACAAGCGCCACCGAGCCGCCATCGCTCGAGCTGACGAGCACGCTGACGCCGCTCGAGGCCTGGCCGGTGGCCAGCCTGACGGCGCGAACGCGTGCGCTCGACCTCTCGGCGCTGGCCAGCCGTGCCCCGCGGACGCGGCTCTCCGGCAGCGTCGAATTCACCACCCGTGCCCTCGACGCCCCGGTGGCGGCCGAGATCAAGCTCGACAACCTGCTCGCCGGCCGCTGGGACGAACAGCGGCTGCCGCTGCGCCGGATCGAGGCCAGCGTGGTCTCGCGCGTCGACCGCCGCGACGAAGTGGTGCTCGAGCGGTTCGACCTCCAGCTCGGCAGCACCAGCGAAGCCGCCGGCCGCGCCCAGGGCCAGGGCCGCTGGAGCGCAGACCAGCTGCAGGCGCAGCTGCAGATCGACGGCCTGCGCCCGCAGTGGCTCGATTCGCGCGCCGCGGCGATGACGCTCTCGGGGCCGGTCGAGCTGCGGCTGCAAGGCCTGCCCGCGGCCGGCAGCACGCCGTCGAAGCCACGCGCGCCGGCGGCCGAGGTCAAGGGCACGCTCGAAGGCCGGTTCGACGCCGCGCCGCGCCCGGTGGAACTGGCCTTCGACGTCACCGCCTCGTCCGGCCGCATCGAGCTGCGCCGGCTGAACGCGCAGGCCGGCGCCGCCCACGCCACGCTGTCGGCCGACGCCGAACGCCGCAGCGGCGGCGACTGGCACCTGAAGAGCCAGGGCACGCTGGCCGAGTTCGACCCACTGCCCTGGTGGCCGGGGGCCGAAGGCTCGGCCTGGCGCAAGGGGCCGCACCGGCTGTCCGGCGAGTGGTCGCTCGACCTCTTGGTGCCGGCGCGCCTGCGCAGCGCCGAGCCGCTGGCGTTGGCGCAGGCGCTGGTCGGCACCGGAACGCTCCGCGTCGCCGATTCGCTGCTCGCCGGCGTGCCGCTCACCGCGCGAATCGACCTCGGCCACCGGCCGGGGCTGCCGGCGGCCCCGAGCCAGATCCAGGGCGAGCTGGCGGCGGGCGGCAACCGTTTCGTCTTCGACGGCCACGGCGACCCGATGGGCAGCGGCGACAACGACCGCATGCGCATCGAACTGCAGGCCGAAAACGTCGGCACGCTCGCACCGCTGGTGGCGCTGGCCGAAGGGGGCAACGACTGGCTGCCGAAGGCCGGCACGGTCGGCGCCGCCTTCGTGCTCGAAGGCCGCTGGCCGGCGGTTCGCAGCGTCGGCCAGGCGCAGGCGCGCCAGTTGCAGGCAGGTGAACTCACGCTCTCACAGGGGCGCGCCACCTGGCAGGTGGACAGCGCCAGCGACCAGCCGCTGGCGGTGCAGGTCGACGCCGGCGGCCTGGCGTTGGCGCGGCAGCGAATCGAGCAGTTGCGTGCCGACCTGCGCGGCACGCTGCGCGAACACCGGCTCGACGCCACCATGGCCCTACCGGCAAGCCCGCCGCGGGCGCTGGAACTGCTGTTCGGCCTGCGCACGCGCGCCGGAACGCTCGCGCGGCTACAGGCCGCCGGCCAGTGGCGGCGCGAGGCCGGCGGCATCGAACACTGGAGCGGCCGTGTCGAGCAGCTCACCCTCGGCGCCTGGGACGGCATCGGCCGCGAGCCGCTGCCCGGCCCGCAATGGGTGCAGGCACGCGACCTCGCTGCCGAGCTGTTCTTCGAGCCGCAGGCCGGCATCACCCGCGTGCAGGCAGCGGCAGGCCGTGTGCAGCTGGCCGACAGCGTCACGCTGCGCTGGGACGACGTTCGCATCGACCTGCGCGGCGCCGCCCCGGCGTTCGAACTGCGCGCCGAGATCGAGCCCTTTGCGCTGGCGCCGCTGCTCGCGCGAACGCAGCCGACCCTCGGCTGGGGCGGCGACCTGCAGCTGGCGGCGCGCGTCGAGCTGCGCGCCGCCGACAAGCTCGACACCGAGGTGGTGTTCGAACGCCGTGGCGGCGACCTGCGGCTGACCGATGCCAACGGCATCGTCACCACCTTCGGGCTCGAGCGCGTACGCGCCGCGCTCAGCGCGCACGATGGCCGCTGGCTCGCCACCGCCGCCTTCTCCGGCCAGACGATCGGCGAGGCGAGCGCGATGCTGCAGCTTCGGACGCGCGCCGAGCAGCGCTGGCCGGGCGCCGACACGCCGATCGACGGCAGCGTCGATGCGCGGGTGGCCGACCTCGGCATCTGGAGCCCCTGGGTGCCGCCGGGCTGGCGGCTCTCGGGCGCGATGCGCACCAGTGCCAGCGTCGGCGGCAGCATCGGCGCACCCGACTACAGCGGCGAGGTGCGCGCCGACGAGGTGTCGGTGCGCAACCGGCTGCTCGGCGTCGACCTGCGCGAGGGCGAGGCGCGCATCTCGCTGCAGGGCAGCCAGGCGCATATCCAGCGCTTCTCGCTGAAAGGCGGCGAAGGCCGGCTCACGGTGAGCGGCAGCGCCGACCTCGGCGGCACGCCGGGTGCACAGCTGCGGCTGGAGGCCGAGCGCTTCCGCGTGCTGGGCCGCATCGACCGCCAGCTCACCGCCAGCGGCAGGGCCACGCTCGGGCTCGGGCTCGAGCAGATCCGGCTCGCCGGCGCCTTCACCGTCGACGAGGGCCTGTTCGACCTTTCGCGCGCCGATGCGCCGAGCCTGGACGACGATGTCAACGTTCGCCGAGGCGCCCCGGTTCAGGCCGACCAGCCGGCCGAGCCGCCGCGCACGCGCCGGCCCCACCAAGTGGCGGTGGAGATCGACCTCGGCAAGAAGCTGCATGTGCGCGGCCGCGGCCTCGACACGACGCTCGAAGGCAAGCTCAGGCTCGGCAGCCAGGCCGGCAAGCTGACGGTTCACGGCAAGGTCGAAGCCGCCGGCGGCACCTACGCCGCCTACGGCCAGAAGCTCGAGATCGAACGCGGCGAGCTGCTCTTCAGCGGCGAGCCCGACAACCCCGCGCTCGACGTGCTGGCGCTGCGGCCGAACATCGATCTGCAGGTGGGCGTCGCGATCGGCGGCAACCTGCTATCGCCTCGCGTGCGGCTGTACTCCGGCACCGAGATGAGCGAATCGGACAAGCTCTCGTGGCTGGTGCTCGGCCGCGCGTCCGAGGGCCTCGGCCGCACCGACACCGCGCTGCTGCAGCGCGCCGCGGTGGCGCTGCTGGCCGGCGAGGGCGAGGCCCCCACCGACGCGATGCTGCGGCGGCTGGGCATCGACGAGTTCTCGTTCAGCCAGCGTGAAGGCGACGTCCGCGAGACCGTGATCTCGTTCGGCAAACAGCTGTCGCGGCGCTGGTACCTGGGCTACGAACGCGGCGTCAACACCACCACCGGCACCTTCCAGCTGATCTATCGCATCGCGCAGCGCTTCACGCTGCGCGCGCAGTCGGGGCAGGAGAACTCGCTCGACGTCATCTGGACCTGGCGGCTCGAGGACCCGCCGCCGCAAGCGCCGCCGCCGACCCCCGTGCCAAAATCCCCCGCCGCCCCGCCGTAGTTCAATGGATAGAACGGGCGCCTCCTAAGCGCCAGATACAGGTTCGATTCCTGTCGGGGGGGCCATGTCGACGGGCCGCAAGTCGGCCAGCTCACGGGCACGATCGACGCCTCCACAAGGCTGTCCCGCGACCGCTGACCCTCCACCGCGACCTTCGCGGTCCGTTCTGTCGGCGCCCGTGGCGCGGATCCAGCGGTCGGGCGCGTCCGACCTCCTCCCCCCAACGGGGGTCTGGCGATGTGCATATGTCGCCCGATCGGCGTGCACGAAGCCCGAAGCCCGATTTAGGTGTTCCGCGCCAGCGCCAGGGCACCTATCTTTGTCGTCGGCGACCCCGCCGTGCCTGCCCGAGGGACCGAGCGATGAGACCGATGCGCACATTCGCCCGCACCGTGACGACCTGCTGCCTGGCGGGCTGCGCTGGCGCCGCGACGGCCCAGGTCGATGACGCATCGGTCCAGATGGCGCAGACCTTGTCGCCTTCGTTGGCTCCGGCGGCAAGCCCCCGGTTGCACGCCCACCCGGTGATGCAGACGATGCTGTGGCGCCAAGGCGCAAGGCTGGGCTTCGGCATCGGCGTCGAGCAGCAACACCCGGATGCTCGCGGCCCCGGGCTGCAGCCCCGAGCCGGCGATGCCATCCTGTTGGGTGTCTCCTTTGCCGCCGGCGAGCGCACGCGACTGACCTGGCAGACGTCGGCCACGGACATCGGCAGTACGGCGCTGGTCGACCGGCCGATGAAGGTGAGCCTGACGTTCCAGCGCCGCGACTCGCTGCGCGAACTGCGTCGCGGCTCGCTGATGCGCATGGAGCTCAGCGGCCAGACGACGCTGGCGCTGAAGGCCCGCGGCGGCCGGCTCGGCTTCGCGCTGACCAGCACCTGGTGATCGGTCCGCGCGACCCGCGCCACTGCGGGCCGGGGCGGTGCTGCACGCGCGGGGAAAGCGGGCACCTGTATCACTTTTGTGTAATCGTGCCAGAATGCTCGCATCTTCAACTGGAGTCGACATGCACACATCCACCCTGCGCGCCATCGGCGGATCGGTGTCGGTCACGCTGCCGCGGCAACTGCTGCGATCCCTGGGCCTCGAAGCCGGTGCGCGCGTGGCCGTCGAGCTGGAGGGCGGGCGCTTGGTGCTGTCGCCCGCGCGCCCGCGCTACCGCCTCGACCAGCTGCTGAAGGGCATGCGCAAGGGCGACATGCCGAGAGCCGAAGGCTGGGATGACATGGCGCCGGTCGGTCGCGAGGTGCTGTGACCCGCAGCGCCCGCTACACACCCCGGCGGGGCGACATCGTTTGGCTCTACTTCGACCCGACCAAGGGCCACGAGCAGCAAGGCACGCGGCCGGCGCTGATCCTGTCGCCGGAGGCATTCAACCGCTTCGGCATGGCCTTGGTGTGCCCGATCACGCGCGGAGGTGCTTTCGCGCGCGGAAAGTCGTGGACGGTGGCCGTCGCGGCGCCGGGGATGGCCACCGGGGGTGTCGTGCTGTGCAACCAGGTGCGGACCGTGGATTGGCAGACGCGAGGAGTCAAGTTCATCGAGGGGGTTTCGCCCGAGCTGGTTGACGAGGTGCTGGCGCGGGTGGCGACGCTGATCGAGTAGCGCCAGCGCCGAGCATCGCCCATGCCCCGGCGCGCCACCGGGCTGGCGAGGCGCCCTGCGCTCGCTACGCCGCCTGCCAGCGGCCTTCGGCGATCACCCTGGCGCGGCCGAACGCCACCAGCGTATCCAGGATCACAGGCAGCCGGTCGCGCCAGCGGCCGCGGGCGGTGAAGCGGACCTCGAGGTCGGTCAGCGCCAGCGGGTGGCCGGCGGTGCCGAGCACGTCGGCCACCGCCTTGATCTGCTCCGGCAGGCCCTGCGGCCAGGGGCGTTTCTCGACCGGTGCGGCCGGTGCCGCGGCTGCTTCACCCGATGCGGCGGCCTCTTCGGGTGGCTCGACGTCGATCGCCACCTGCTCGCCGGCGCGCGAGCGGGTCTGGAACTCCGGGCGCAGCCAGCGCACGGTGCCGGCGGCCTCCTCGGCGGCGCGCTTCGCGTTCAGCGCCACCAGCCGCTCGAGCAGCGTTTCCACCGCCGCGGCACGCGCCTCGGCCGCCGCCGGGCGGTGGTCGGCCAGCGCCGCGGCGAGGTCGGCCCAGCCGTAGGCCTGCAGCACCGCGGCGTCGAGTTCGTCGTGCAGCGATCGCAGCACCGCCACCAGGCCGTGCTCGTGGATGACCTTCTCCTTGACCGTCAGCGGTTCTTCTGTGCGCAGCTTGGCGAGCACGTTGTACAGCCCGGTGAGCGTGATGTCGTCGTGCACCGCCTGGCGGACCTTGCGGTGGGCGCCGATCTGCTCGGCGAGGGTACGGATGCGGTCGGCGAGTTCGGGGGCTAGGCCGGTGTCGTCAGAGGGGAAAGGGAAGGCTTCGAAGCACCGAGTCGTGTTGCAGACGGGGTCGTTGCCTACGCCGAGCCGACCGCCGACCAGCCGCAGCGGAAGTGACGAGAGGGCAGCCTCCAGAGGTGCCCCGCACCCCAAGCGCAGCGGCACGCGACCGCCCGCAGTGGCTCACCACTGCCCGAAGAAGACGCCCGCGTTCCGGTGGTTGTCGGTGCCGCGCTCCACCTGCTCGTGGGTGACCGTCGTTCGCCGCCTGCGCCGCGCCAGCCACGACAGCAGCTGCTCGCGGAAGCGCGAGCGCACCGCCTCGTGCGCGGCCGAGCGGCCGAGGTCGACGAACTGGTCGGGGTCGCTGCGCAGGTCGTAGAGCTGCTCGGGCGCACTCAGCCAGTAGACGTAGCGCCAGTCGCGGTCGCGCAGGCTCCAGCCGTAACACTGGTCGACCGCGTGGCCGAGGCGGCGGCGCGCCGCCTTGTAGCTGTAGTCCAGCTCGCAGGGCACAAAGTCGCGCCACGCCGGCTGCTCGCCGCGTGTCAACGGCAGCAGGCTGCGGCCCTCGATGCGGTGCGCGGGCACCGGCAGCCCGAGCGCGTCGAGCACCGTCGGAACCAGGTCGACACACTCGACGAAACGGTCGTCGGTGGTGCCGCGCGTCGCGTCGGCGGCCGGCGATGGGTCGACGACGATGAACGGCACACGCTGCACGGTGTCGTAGAAGAGTTCCTTTTCGCCCAGCCAGTGGTCGCCGAGGAAGTCGCCATGGTCGCTGCAGAAGACCACCAGCGTCTGCTCGAACAGGCCCTTGCGGTCGAGCAGATCGAAGACCCGGCCGAGGTGGTGATCGAGCTGCTCGATCAGCCCCTGATAGGCCGGCCGAACGACGCGGATGCACTCGTCGCGCGAGAAGTTCAGGCTCTCCTCGCTTTGGCGGTAAGCCGCCAGCACCGGGTGCTCGCCGATCTTCTCGGCCTGGTTGCGCACCACCGGCAGGCACTGTTCGGCGGTGTAGCGGGCGTGGTACGGCGCCGGCGCCATGTACGGCCAGTGCGGCTTCACGTACGACAGGTGCAGCACCCACGGCTCGCCGCCCATGCGCTCGATGTAGGCAAGCGCCTGGTCGGTCATGTAGGCGGTCTCGGAGTGTTCCTCGCGAACACGCGCCGGCAGGTGCACGTGGCGCATGTGCCAGCCGCTGACCACCTGGCCCTGCGCGTCGACGCCCGAGATCACGAAGTCGCTCCAGGGGTCGTCGCCGTGGTAGCCCTGGGCGCGCAGGAACGCCGGGTAGCCGCTCTCGGCGCCCGGCTTGTGGTGGCCGTCGTAGCGGTCGACCTCCTCGAAGCCGCCACGCGAGAGCAGCGTGTGCAGCTCGCTGCCGCCTTCGAGCTGCAGTCGGGCGAGCCCGGCCTGGTCGACCATCACGTGCGTCTTGCCGGCCAGCGCGAGGTGCTGGCCATGGCCCTGCAGGTACTCGCCGAGCGTGACCTCGCCCACCGAGAGCGGCACGCGGTTCCAGGTGGCACCGTGACTGGCCACGTAGCGGCCGGTGTAGTAGCTCATGCGGCTGGGGCCGCAGACGCCGCTGGCCACATAGGCCTGCGTGAAGCGCACGCCGCGGCGCGCCAGCGCGTCGAGGTTGGGCGTGCGCAGCCAGGGGTGGCCGGCGCAGGCCAGGTGGTCCCAGCGCAGCTGGTCGGCCATGATGAACAGCACGTTCATCGGCACGCGCTCCGGCGGACGTGCGGGGACCGTCAGTCGCCCGGCTTGTAACCCGACTCGCGGATCGGCGGCCCCCAGCGGTCGTAGTCGGCCTTCATGATCGTCGCCAGCTGCGCCGGGCCATGGCCGGTGGGCTCGAGCCCCATGTCGACCAGCCGCTTGTTCAGCGCCGGGTCCTGAACCGCCGCGGCGGCCGCCTTGGCCAGCCGCTCCACCGCCGCCGGCGGCGTGCCCGCGGGTGCGAACAGCGCATACCAGGGCTGGGCATCGAGGTCGAAACCGAGCTGCTTGAAGGTCGGCACGTCGGGGAAGGCCGGGTCGCGCTGGCTGCCAGCCACCGCGAGCAGCCGCGCCCTGCCGGCGGTCACCAGCGACTTGATGTCGGCGACCACGGTCGAGATCGCAGACACCTCGCCCGCTGCCAGCGCCTGCAGCGCCGGCGCGGTGCCCTTGTACGGCACATGCGTCATCGTGATGCCGGCCGAGCGCGCGAGCATGACGCCGAAGAAGTGCGGAATGCTGCCCGCCGCGGCCGACGCGTAGAAGCCGTTCTTCGCCGGGTCGGCCTTCACCCAGGCGATGTACTCGGCGAGCGTCTTCGCCGGCACCGCGGTGGCCACCGCGAGCCCGATCTGGAAGTTGGCCAGGTGCGCCACCGGCACGAAGTCCTTGAACGGGTCGTAGCGCAGCTGGCCGGCGTACGAGTGCGGAAAGATCGACATCGTCGCCACCGGCGTCATCAGCAGCGTGCGGCCGTCGGCGGGTGCAGCCTTCACCACCTCGTTGCCGATGCGCCCCGCGGCGCCCGGCTTGTTCTCGACGATCACCGGCTGGTTCAGCGTGCGCGCCATCTGCTCGCCGACGGCGCGCGTCAGCAGGTCGCTGGTGGCACCGGCCGGGTAGCCGACGACGATGCGCAGCGGCGACTCCTGCGCGGCCGCAGGCCAGGCCGACATGGCGGCCGCGGCCGCGAGGACCTGGCGGCGCGTGGTCAAGGGATGGGGCATGTCGACTCCTCGGTTTGACCGGCGTCACGTACTCTAGGCGCCGCGCCGACGATTGTTGAAAACAACCACCCTCCGGAATGACCCTTGCCCTGCGTGCGCCGCAGACCCTGGACGACCTGCTGAACTACCGGCTGCTGCGGCTGTTCTCGCTCGGCGGAGCGCCGGTGATCCGGCTGCTGGAGGGGCGCTACGGCATCGCCCGCCGCGAGTGGCGGCTGCTGGCACTGCTGGCGGCGCACGGCGAGATGTCGCCGTCGGCGCTGGCGACGCTGGCACATCTCGACCGGCCGCGGACGTCGCGCGCGCTGAAGGTGCTGGTGGCCAAGGGGCTGGCGCTGCGTGAGGTGGCCGCCGCCGACGCCCGGCGCGCGCGGGTCGCGCTCAGCGACAGCGGCCGCGCGCTGTACGCCGAAGTCTTCCCGCAGGTGGCGGCAATCAACCGGAGGCTCGTCGGCGCGCTCGACGACGACACGGTGCGCGCGCTCGACGAGGCGCTGACGCGGCTGACCGAGCATGCCCAGCAGCTCAACCAGCAGCTCGCACGCGACGTGCGTGCCGACCGCCGCGCCGGCGGCAGCCGGCGCATCCGCCCGGTGGGCGACGCCTCGCGTTGACGCGGGCGCCGTCACCTCGCGCAACGACTCCGCGCCGTCACCGGGCGCCGAACACCATGTTCTCGAACAGGTCCTTGTAATCCCGCGGCTGGCAGCGCCAGTACTGCGGCGGCGCCTTGACGCGTGCACCCAGCTGCGCCGCTGCATGCCACGGCCAGCGCGGGTCGTAGAGCATCGCTCGCGCCAGCGCCACGGCATCGGCACGGCCCTCGGCGACGATGGCCTCCGCATGTGCAGCTTCGGTGATGAGCCCGACGGCGATGGTCGGCAGACCGGTCTCGGCCCTGATGCGCTCTGCATAGGGCACCTGGTAACCCGGTGCGGCCGGAATCTGCTGCTGGGTCGAGACGCCGCCGCTCGAGACGTGGATCGCCGCGCAGCCGCGCTGCTTCAGCGCCAGCGAGAAGGCGACGGCGTCGTCGATGTCCCAGGGCAGCGGTGCGCCGGTCCCACCCGCGGGCGCCGGCACCCAGTCGGTGGCCGACAGCCGCAGCCACACCGGCCGCTCGGGCGGGAAGGCGTCGCGCACGGCGTCGAACACCTCGAGCGGAAAACGCATGCGGTTGACAAGGCTGCCGCCGTAAGCGTCGATGCGGAGGTTGGCCAGCGGCGACAGGAACTGGTGAAGCAGGTAACCATGCGCGGCGTGCAGCTCGATGCCGTCGAATCCGAGCCGGGCGGCGCGGCGCGCCGCCTCGGCAAAGCCTTCGCGCACCCGCGCCATGCCTTCGGCGTCGAGCGCCGCCGGCGGCTCCTCGTTCGCGCGGTGGGCCAGCGGCGACGGTGCCACCGCCCGCCAACCGCCCTCGGCAATCGGGATCTGCGCACCCCCCTGCCACGGAGCGCGGCTCGACGCCTTGCGCCCGGCATGCGCGAGCTGGATTGCGATCGGCATCGACGCATGGCGCCGCACCGCGGCGAGCACATGCGCCAGTGCCGCTTCGTTGTCGTCGCTGTAAAGGCCGAGGCAGGTGGGCGTGATTCGCGCCTCGGGCAGCACCGCGGTGGCCTCGACGACCAGCAGCCCGGCACCCGACGCTGCCAGCTGGCCCAGGTGCATCAGGTGCCAGTCGGTGGCGCTGCCGGCACCGTCGGCCGAGTACTGGCACATCGGCGCGATGACGATGCGGTTGGGCAGGCCGAGCGGCCCGATCTTCCAGGGTTCGAACAACCGGCTCATGCCTGCAGCGCTCCGTCGGGGGAAGAGGGGAGCGCAGGCTAACCCAGCGGGCCGGCCGCCGGCTGTCGCGTGGTCGACGGCGGGCCGTCACGGTAGCGGTCGAAGCGCGGCCGCACCAGCGCCACCATCAGCGCGACGCCGAGGTACAGCCCGGTGAGCTGGGTCAGCTCGATCAGCGTCGGCTCGTCGAAGTGGGCGCGCGCGGCGGCGAAGGTGGTGTCGTCGACCGCGTGTCGCTTCACGAGGCCGTCGACCAGCCGCAGCGCGGCGATCAGCTCCGGCGACCACAGCGCCGGCGAAGGCTCGGCGCGGCGAAGGTCGTCGATCTGCGCCGGCTTCAGCCCCATCGCCTCGGAAATGGTCTGTACATGCAGGTTGAACTCGTAGTCGTTGCCAGCAGCGACACAGCAGCGCAGGATCACCGCCTCGCGAAGCGGCTTCGGCAGCACGCGCCGGTCGAGCAGCCCGGTGGGGCCGAGCCAGCCGCTGTCGACCAGATGCGCGAAGAGCCCGGTGTTGTTCGCCACGCTCAGGAAGAGCTGCGGCGCCGGCATGCCGGGCGGCAACAGCCGCGCCAAGCGTTCGGCCACTGCCGCCGGCAGCGGCTCGGCCAGCGGCGAGATGCGGGGTTGGGGGTCGGTCATCGGCGATGCTCTCCGGCAGGATAGCCGCTTCTGAAATCGAAGCAGCCACACCAGTCTAGCTCGATCGCTTCTAAAATCAAAGCACCGTGCCGAACCGCCCACCCCTCCACCCCGCAGCACCCGCTGCGGCTCCGTCCGCTGCCGCGGCCACGCGCCCGCGCCGACCGCGAGACGATGGCGCCGAGGCACGCGGCAAACAGGCGATCAACGCCGCACTCGAGCTGTTCAACCGCCGCTGGGTGCTGCGGGTGCTGTGGGAGCTTCGCGGCGAACCGCTGACCTTCCGCCCGTTGCAGGCCGCGTGCGGCGAGCTGTCGACCTCGGTGCTGAACCAGCGGCTTGCCGAGCTGCGCGACGCGATGCTCGTCGAGCACGCTGCCGGCAGCGGCTACACGCTCTCGGCGAGCGGGCGCGATCTGCTGCAGGCGATGCGCCCGCTGCTGGCCTGGGCGGCGGCGTGGGACGAGGCGTTGCGCCGCGCGCGCTGATCCGGCATTCCGGTCAGACGAGGACCGCAGCGAGCCCGGAGGCGAAGACGACCGCCATCGCGGCCACCGAGATCAGCTTCTCGACCGCTTCGCCGCCGGGGGCGGCGGCCGGCATCGGTTCTGCCTCGCCGGGCACGCGGGGTTCGACGTCGGTCTGCGGAGGAGGGTTCATCGCTTATCCCCTTCGCCGCCGGAAAGGTCTCGCCGCGGCGGCCTTGCCACTGTGCGCACGGGGTGTCACCGCGGTGTGTCGATCGCGCGTCGGCTTTGTTTCAAACGTAGCGGCAAGCTCACGAGGTCGATCCAGCATTGCGAGGCCACTTGATCCCTCGCGGGGACGGGACAGGCTCGCCCGGACCTGGGGGCTCACAGGCTGGCCGCGTCGAGCCGCGCGATCTCGGCCGCGCCGAGTTCGAGCGTGAGCGCGGGCAGCCAGTCGGCCAGCTGCGCCACCGAGGTGGCGCTGGCGATCGGCGCGGTGATCGACGGCCGCGCGATCTGCCAGGCCAGCGCCACCGCGGCGACGGTGGTGCGGTGCGCCGCAGCCACCTCGTCGAGCGCGGCCAGGATGCGCAGCCCGCGCTCGTTGAGGTAACTGCGCGCGCGGGCGCCGCGCGGGCTCTTCTTCAGGTCGGCCTCGGTGCGGTACTTGCCGGTGAGGAAGCCCGATGCCAGGCCGTAGAAGTTGATCACGCCGAGGCCCTCGCGAAGCACCAGCGGCTCGAGCTCGGCCTCGAAGGGCGAACGGTCGACCAGGTTGTACAGCGGCTGCAGCGTCTCGTAGCGCGGCAGGCCTCGGTCGCGGCTGACCTGCAGCGCAGCGGCGAGCCGGTCGGCGCGGTGGTTCGACGCGCCGATCGCCCGCACCTTGCCGGCCGAGATCAGCTCGCCGAAGGCGGCCAGCGTCTCCTCGAACGGCGTGCTCGGGTCGTCGTCATGCGACTGGTAGAGGTCGATTCGATCGGTGCGCAGCCGGCGCAACGAGTCCTCGGCCGCCTGCCGGATCCAGCGCGCCGAAAGCCCGGTCTTGTCGGGCCCCATCGGCTTGCCGACCTTGGTGGCGAGCACGATGCGGTCGCGCACCGAGGGCCGGGCCGCGAGCCAGTTGCCGATCACGGTCTCCGATTCGCCGCCAGTGTGCCCGGGCACCCAGGTCGAGTAGACATCGGCGGTGTCGATCAGCGTGCCGCCGGCGTCGACGAAGGCGTCGAGCACGGCGAACGAGGCCGCCTCGTCGGCCGTCCAGCCGAAGACGTTGCCGCCGAGCGCCAGGGGCGCCACCTTCAGGCCGGAACGGCCGAGCTCGCGTTGCCTCACCGGGGAGGACGAAGTGGGATCGATGGCAACTTGCATCTCGGACTCCGTGGGTGGTGGTGGTTGCGGCGGTGGGCGGCGGTGCGGGGGCGGAAGGGGCCCGCCGTCAGTGGCCCATCAGCGCACGCACATGCGCCGCGGTGCCGCTGGCCAGCCCTTCGAGGCTGTAGCCCCCTTCGAGCACCGAGACCACGCGTCCCTGCGCGCTGTCGTGCACCGCGCTCATCAGCTCGCGCGTGATCCAGTGGTAGTCGTCGTCGGTGAAGTTCAGGCCGCCGAGCGGATCCTTCTGGTGGGCGTCGAAGCCGGCCGAGACGATCAGCAGCTCGGGTTCGAAGGCGCGCAGCGCCGGCAGCAATTCCTCGCGCATGCGTTCGCGGAAGGTGGCCGAATCGCAGCCGCGCGCCAGCGGCACGTTGACGATGTTGCCGGCCACGCCGCGCTCGTGGCGCGCGCCGGTGCCGGGATAGAACGGCGACTGGTGGCACGAGCCGTAGAACAGCGCCGGGTCGCGCCAGAACGAGTGCTGGGTGCCGTTGCCGTGGTGGACGTCGAAATCCACCACCGCCACCTTGCGAAGTCCATGCGCGGCGCGCGCGTGCAGCGCCGCGATGGCCGCCTGGTTGAAGACGCAGAAGCCCATCGCACGGTCGGCTTCGGCGTGGTGGCCGCAGGGGCGGGTGGCGCAGAAGACGTTGTCGGCCTCGCGTGCCACCACCGCGTCGACACCGGCGCAGGCGGCGCCGACGCAGCGCATCACCGCATCCCACGAGCCGGGCGACATCACGGTGTCGCCGGCGTCGAGCACGACATGGCCCTCCTCGGGCCGCAGTGCCTCGACCTCGTCGACATAACCGGGCGCGTGGACGAGGCGCACCTGGTCGAGCGTGCCCATCGGGGCATCGGTCCAAGCGAGGCCGGCGAAGTCACCGCTGCGCAGCGCGCGCAACACGGCCTGCAGCCGCGCCGGCCCTTCCGGGTGGCCCGGGCCGGGCTGGTGGTCGAGGCAGGCGGGGTGGGTGTAGATCAAGGTTCCCATCGAAACGTCTCCGGCGCTGGCGCACGGGCCGAATCAGGGTTCACCCGATAAGGGTTAACCCTTTAGAATCGCGCGCAGTTGGCTATTTGACCGGAGATCGCCGATGTCTGCCCTCCAGCATGTCTCGCCCCCGTTCCCGGGCCCCGACTCACGCCGCGCCGACTCGTTCGCGCGCAGCCTGCTCGAAACCCTGCTCGCACTGCTCAATCCCCGCGAGGTGATCGAGCAGGTGCAGGAGTGGCGCGAGCTGACGCTGCGGGCCGACCGGCTCGAGGCCAGCCGCCCGGATGCCGCCGCGGCATTGCGGCGCCAGGCTGCCCGCATCGGCCGCAGCTGATCACCGCCCCGGCGCGGTGCGGGGTCTAATGACGGCTTGTTGACGCAGGCGAGAGGCGCCGATGAGCCGATACACGTTGCATGGCCGCCCGGGCTGGGGCTCGGCGATTGTCGAAGCACAGCTCGACTGGTACGGGCTGCCATACCAGTACGTCGAAGTCGGTGACCTCTTCGCTTCGCCCGAGGCGCGAGAAACGCTCGCGCGGGTCAACCCGCTGGCGCAGGTGCCGACGCTCGAGCTGCCTGACGGCCGCGTGATGACCGAGAGCGCGGCGATCACGCTCCACCTGGCCGACGCCACCGGCAGCGCCGAGTTGGTGCCGGGCATCGGCGAGCCGGCGCGCGCTCCGTTCCTGCGTTGGCTGGTGTTCCTCGTGGCCAACGTCTACCCCACCTTCACCTACGCCGACGACCCGCAGCGCTTCGTCGCGGACCCCGAGGCTGCGAAGGCCTTTCGTGCACGCGTCGACGACTACGCCCGGCAGTTGTGGGCGCAGATGGCCGCTGCCGCCGGCGAGCCCTGGTTCCTCGGCGAGCGCTTCAGCGCGATCGACGTCTACCTGGCGGTGATGACACGCTGGCGGCCGCGGCGCGAGTGGTTCGCCGAACACGCGCCGCGCCTGGCGGCGGCCGCGGTCCGCGCCGAAGCGCTCGACAAGCTGCGGCCCACCATGGCGCGCAACTTCGGCTGACCGGCCGGTCGGGTCGGGCGCGGTCAGTTCGCGCCGCCGGCTCGCAGCGCGCGCGACAGCAGCACCACCGGGATCAAGCCGACGACCACGATCGCCAGCGACGGCAGCGCGGCCTCGGCGAGCCTTTCGTCGCGTGCGAAGTTGAAGGCCACCACCGCCAGCGTGTCGGCGCCGAAAGGCCGCAGCACCAACGTTGCGGGAAGCTCCTTCATCGTGTCGACGAATACCAGCAGCGCCGCCGACAGTGCCGCGCGCTGCAGCAGCGGCGCGTGCAGTTCGCCGAACAGCCGCCAGGGGCTGGTGCCGAGCGTGCGGGCAGTCTCGTCGATCGACATCGGAACCCGGGTGTAGCCGGCCTCGACCGCCTGCAGCGCCACCGCCGAGAATCGCGCCAGGTAGGCATAGAGCACGCCGGCCACCGTGCCCGTGAGCACTGCCGCCAGCGGCGACCCCGGCCAGCGTGATTGCACCGCCGCCACCGGCAGCAGGATGCCGACCGCGATCACCGCACCCGGGACGGCATAACCCAGCGACAACACCCGCGCTGCGAGCGTGAGCACCGTGCCACCGCCGCGGCGCAAGGTGAACGCCAGCACGAGGGCGAGCGCGGTGGCCGCCGCGGCTGCGATGGCAGCCAGCCGCACGCTCGTCCAGGCCCACTGTGCAAAGCGCGCCAGCGGCAGCCCGAACTCGCCGTGCATCGCCTCCTGCCACAGCAGCCAGCCGAGCCAGCCCACCGGCAGCACGAAGCCGAGCAGCACCGGCAAGGCGCATAGGCCGAAGGCCACCGCCGCCGCGGCCCCGCGCAGTGTCACCGGCCGGGCGTCGGCAGCGTGCGCCGAGCCGGTGCTGCGCGCGGCGAAGCGCAGCCGCCGCTGCGCCGCACGCTCGAGCGCCAGCAGCACCGCCACCACCACCAGCAGCAGCGACGCCAGGTGCGCCGCGGCGATGCCGTCGTTCATCACCAGCCAAGCCTTGTAGATCCCGGTGCTGAAGGTGTCGAGCCCGAAGTAGGCTCCGACGCCGTAGTCGGCCAGGGTCTCCATCAGCGCCAGCGCGGTGCCGGCGGCGATCGCCGGGCGCGCCAGCGGCAGCGCCACTTCGAGCAGCCGCCGCCGCGTCCCGGCGCCGAGCAGCCGCGCCGCCTCCATCAGCTGCACGGCGCGCTCGCCGAGTGCGGCGCGCGTCAGCAGGTAGACATACGGGTAGAGGCACAGCACGAACAGCAGCACTGCGCCGGGCAGGCTGCGCACGTCGGGCCACAGGGCGCCCTCGCGGCCGAGCACGGCGCGCAGCGCCTCGTGCAGCGGCGACGAGAACTGCAGCGCATCGGTCCAGGCATAGGCCAGCACGTAGGCCGGCATCGCCAGCGGCAGCAGCAGCGCCCACTCGAAGGTCCGCCGGCCCGGGAAGTCGGCCAGCGTGACCGCGGCCGCCGCGCCGGCCCCGAGCACGATGACACCGGCGGCGACACCGGCGGCGAGCAGCGCGGAGTTGGCGGCGTACTGCGGCAGCACCGTCGCCGCCTGATGCCGCAGCACCGCCCAGCTCGCGTCGTCGGCGCCGAACCAAGCCGCGAGCAGGCCGAGCACGGGCATTGCCAGCAGCAGGCACAGCACCGTCAGCAGCACACGCATGCGAGGGCGCCGCTTGATCTATCGCAAATGAGAACCACACTCATTCTGATTGGGCCGATTATCATGCCCCGGATGTTCCTCGAGCTCGCTTCGGTCTCGGTGCACTATCACGGCAGCGGCGTCGCCGCGCGGGCCGCGGTCGACCGGGCCACGCTGGCGCTTCGCAAGGGTGAGATCGGTGTGCTTGTCGGGCCGTCGGGCTGCGGCAAGACTTCGCTGCTGCGAGCAGTGGCCGGGCTCGAGCGCTGCGCGCAGGGGCGGATCACGATGGACGGCCGCGAACTCGAAAACGCGGCCACCGGTGTCCACGTGCCGGCAGAGGACCGGCGCATCGGCATGGTGTTTCAGGATTACGCGCTGTTCCCGCACCTGAGCGTGGCCGACAACGTCGGCTTCGGGCTCCAGGCGTTGCCGAGGGCCGAGAAGCGCGACCGCGTGTTGCAGATGCTCGAGCTGGTGGGCCTGGCGCACGCGGCGAAGCGGGCGCCGCACCAGCTGTCGGGCGGCCAGCAGCAGCGGGTGGCGCTGGCGCGCGCGCTGGCACCGCGGCCGCAGTTGCTGCTGCTCGACGAGCCTTTCTCGAACCTCGATGTCGACCTGCGAGAACGCCTGGCGCACGAGGTGCGGGTGATCCTGAAGGACAGCGGCGCGACGGCGCTCTTCGTCACCCACGACCAGCTCGAGGCCTTTGCGCTCGGCGACTTGATCGGCGTCATGCATCGCGGCCGCCTCGAGCAGTGGGACACCCCGTACAACCTATACCACCGCCCGGCCAGCCGCTTCGTCGCGCGCTTCATCGGCCACGGCGTGTTCGCGCCCGGGCGAATCGTTCGCGGCGATGCCGGCCCCGAGGTTCGCACGCCGGTCGGGGCACTGGCCGACATGACCGAGTGCCCCTTGCCCGAGGCCTACCCCGGCGGCGAATGCGACGTGCTGCTGCGCGCCGACGACATCGTGCACGATGACGCCAGCCCGGTGAAGGCGCGAATCGAGCGCAAGGCCTTCCGCGGCTCGGAGTTCCTCTACACGCTGCGGCTGGCCAGCGGCGAACAATTGATGGCGCATGTGCCGTCGCACCACGACCACCAGCTCGGGGAGTGGATCGGCATCCGCGCCGAAGTCGACCACGTCGTCACTTTCGCCCGCGAGCCGGCCTGACACCTTGCCATCGCGCCCCGCTGCACCGGAACGGCCGGACCACACGAACCCGGGATGCAACTTTCCCGCCCCCCGCCCCTCCAAGAGCGGCGCAGTTCTATACTGAAACAACGTGCATTCGCCGGAGGCGGGTCTGACATGGGTGCCAAACTGAGAGTCGCGGGCTTGCTGATCGCCGGGGCCGTGGCCGGCGCGCTGACCACGATGCAGCTGCAGGCGGTGGCCCGCGGGTCGCTGGCGCCGCTGCCGCTGGATCAGATGCAACAGCTCGCCGATGTCTTCGGCATCGTCAAGAGCGAGTATGTCGAGCCGGTGGACGAGAAGAAGCTCTTCTCCGACGCCATCGCCGGCATGGTCTCAGGCCTCGACCCACACTCGCAGTACCTCGACCGCAAGACCTTCAAGGAATTCCGCGAGAGCACCGGCGGCAAGTTCGTCGGCATCGGCATCGAGATGGGCATGGAAGACGGCCTCGTGAAGGTGGTCTCGCCGATCGAAGGCTCGCCCGCATTCCGCGCCGGGCTGAAACCGGGCGACTTCATCACCCGCATCGACGACACCGCGGTGCGCGGCCTCACCGTCGACCAGGCCGTCAAGCGCATGCGTGGCGACCCCAACACCAAGGTCACGCTGACGGTGCTGCGCAAGAGCGAGAACCGCAGCTTCCCGGTGACCATCGTGCGCGAAGAGATCCGCATGCAGAGCGTGCGGGCTCGCATGGTCGAACCCGGCTACGGCTGGGTGCGGGTCAGCCAGTTCCAGGAGCGCACGGTCGACGACTTCGCGCGCAAGGTCGAAGAGCTCTACAAGCAAGACCCGAACCTCAAGGGCTTGGTGCTCGACCTGCGAAACGACCCTGGCGGCATCCTCGACGGCGCGGTCGCGATCTCCGCGGCCTTTCTGCCTCCTGAGGTGACGGTGGTCACCACCAACGGCCAGCTCGCCGAGTCGAAGTCCACCTTCAAGGCGATGCCCGAGCACTACGTGCGCCGCGGTGGTGCCGACCCGTTGCGGCGGCTGCCGGCGGCGGTCAAGTCGGTGCCGCTGGTGGTGCTGGTCAACGAAGGCTCGGCATCGGCGAGCGAGATCGTCGCCGGCGCGCTGCAGGACCACAAGCGCGCGACGATCATGGGTGCACAGACCTTCGGCAAGGGGTCGGTGCAGACGGTGCGACCGGTATCGGCCGACACCGCGCTGAAGATCACGACCGCGCGCTACTACACCCCGTCGGGGCGATCGATCCAGGCCAAGGGCATCCAGCCCGACATCTGGCTCGACGAGACCGCCGAAGGCAACGTCTTCGCCGCGCTGCGCATGCGCGAGGCCGACCTCGAAAAGCACCTGCAGGGCGCCGACGAAGCCAAGGACGCCGCGCGCGAGAAGGCACGCGAGGAAGCGCGCAAACGGCTCGAGGAGCAGCAGGCCAAGACGAAGGAGCCTCCGAAGCCGCTGCCGGAGTTCGGCAGCGCCGAGGACTTCCAGCTCGCGCAGGCGCTGAACCATCTGCGCGGCAAGCCGGTGATGGCCAGCAAGACGATGCCCGAGCGCACCGCCGAGGCCAACACCAAGCAGTAAGCCGCACCGGCCCATGCCGCCGAGGCCCGCCCTTCCGGCGGGCCTCTTCGTTTGATGCACAGCCGCGATGACCGACGAACAACTGCTGCGCTACTCGCGCCACCTTCTGCTCGACGAGATCGGCATCGAGGGCCAGCAGAAGCTGCTGGCGGCGCACGCGCTGGTGATCGGCGCCGGCGGCCTCGGTTCGCCGGTGGCGCTCTACCTGGGCACCGCCGGGGTCGGACAGATCACGGTCGTCGACCACGACCGGGTGGACCTCACGAATCTGCAACGGCAGATCGTCCACAACTTGTCGCGTCTCGGGCTGCCGAAGGCGGATTCGGCGGCGCAGACGCTGCGTGCGATCAACCCCGACCTGCAGCTGCGGGCAGTGGTGCGCCGCGCCGACGCCGTGCTGCTCGACACGTTGGTGGCCGGGGCCGATGTCGTGCTCGACTGCAGCGACAACTTCCACACGCGCCACGCCGTCAACGCCGCCTGCGTCGCGCACCGCAAGCCGCTGGTCTCGGGGGCGGCGATCGCTTTCGACGGCCAGATCTCGGTGTACGACAGCCGCGACCCCGCTTCACCCTGCTACGCCTGCCTGTTCCCGCCCGATGCCGGCCACGAGGATGTGGCCTGCGCGACGATGGGCGTGTTTGCGCCGCTGGTCGGCATCGTCGGCTGCGTGCAGGCCGCCGAGGCGCTGAAGCTGATCGTCGGCACCGGCCGCTCGCTGGCCGGGCGGCTGCTGATGCTCGATGCACGGTCGATGACCTGGGACGAGGTGCAGCTGCCTCGCCAGCACGGCTGCGAGGTCTGCGCAGCCACCCCCGGCTGACGGCGGGCGGAGCCCCGCTCACCAAGACTCCAGCGCCACCGCACGAACCGCCTCGCCGCCGCCGATGGTGCCGAGCAGCTTCGCGGCGCCGGTCTTCAGGTCGACCTGCACCCAGCGGCTGGCGCCGCCGCCGCGGGAGGTCAGCGCAGCGAACCCGACGTCGGTGAGCACGTGGATGTCGAACGACGCGCTGTCGAAGGCACCCGCGCCGAGCGGCCCCACTGTGAACAGCCGCCCGCTGTTGGGTGACACCGCCGGCTGCACGCCTTCGCGGCTGCCCTGCGTGACCAGGGTGCCGCTGGCGGCGTCGATCGCGTAGTTGGTGGTGAGCTTCGGGTCGGCCTTGTTGTAGCTGTAGGCGGCGGCGCTGACCTGCGGCGCCTTGCCGGCGTTGACGTCGCCGGGTGCGAAGGCGAGCGCACCGTCGATCTGCACGCCGGGCAGGTCCGCGCTGGCGTCGACCACCGCGCCGGTGTCCGGGTGCAGGCGCAGGTTCTGGCCCTGGTCGCCGACGACGCGGATGCGGTCGACGGTGGGATTGAAGTCGAAGCCGAACTCGCGACCCTGAAGCGCCACGGCCAGCGGCGCCCCGACCGCGCTCGCGGCGCCGGTCTCGTGGTCCAGCGTGTACAACCGGCCGCTCGAACCCAGTGCGTACAGCGTGTCGTTCCTGGCGCGGAAGTCGATGCCGAGCAGCACCTCGCCCGGCGGCAGCCCGGTGACGGGCTTGCGCGACAGGATCCGCCCGGGCCGTGCGGCGTTGAAGCGGATCAGCTGGTGGGAAACCGTCAGCGCCACCGCCACCTCGCGCCGCTCGAGCGGCTCGGGTTGCAGCACGGCACAGCCGGCCAGCGCGGCGGCGGCCAGGCCTGCAGCGACGAGGGCGGTCGGGGGTGGGAAGCAACGCATCGTCGGCTCCATCGGCAGTGTCACACCGGCGCCGCTTACGCAGCAGGGCCGTGATCGGATGCCGGCCCGGCATCTGCGGCGGTGGCAGAGCGGCTAAGCTGCACACCATGAACGCCAAGCCCGCCGAACTCGTCGCCCGCAACTTCCCCACCGCGCAGGAAGACGCCGAGGCGGTGAAACCGATCGGCCGCTATGCCGGCCCCGAGAGCGCCTACCGCCTCGCCTTCACCGACAACAACTTCCTGCTGCGCGAAGACATGCGCCCGGTGCGAATGCAGCTCGAGCTTCTGAAGGCCGAGTTGGTGCAGCAGGAACAGGGCATCGAGTCGACGATCGTCATCTTCGGCAGTGCGCGCATCGTCGCCGAGGAGGTCGCGCGGGCCGAGCTCGTCGACGCCCGCCGCTCGGGCGATGCCGCCCGGCTGAAACGCGCCGAGACCTCGCTTGCGATGAGCCGCTACTACGAGGAGGCGCGCCGCTTCGCCGCCATCGTCAGCACGCGCTCCCGCGAGCACGACACGCCGATCTACGTCGTCACCGGCGGCGGCCCCGGCATCATGGAAGCGGGCAACCGCGGTGCGCACGAGGCCGGCGGCAAGAGCATCGGGCTCAACATCGTGCTGCCGCACGAGCAGGCGCCCAACCCGTTCATCACGCCCGAGCTGTGCTTCCAGTTCCACTACTTCGGGCTGCGCAAGATGCACTTCCTGATGCGCAGCATCGCGCTGGTGTGTTTCCCCGGCGGCTTCGGCACCCTCGACGAGCTGTTCGAGACGATGACGCTGGTGCAGACCGGCAAGAGCCGCAAGCGGCCGATCCTGCTCTTCGGCCGCGACTTCTGGGAACGGCTGATCGACTTCCAGCACCTCGTCGACACCGGCCTGATCAGCCCGCAGGACACCGGGCTCTTCCACTTCGTCGAGACCGCCGAGGAGGCCTGGGAGTTCCTGGCCGCGCACTACGGCTTCGACCTGCCGCCGACGCAGACCGGCGAGTTCGCCGACGATGTCTGAGCCTGCCCCCAAGCCGCGTCGCGTCAGCCTGATCGGCGCGCCCACCGACATCGGCGCCGGCACGCGCGGCGCCAGCATGGGGCCGGAAGCGATGCGTGTCGCCGAGGTGCAGGCCGCACTCGAGGGCCATGGGCTGGAGGTGGCCGACTGTGGAAACCTCACCGGCCCGGCCAACCCCTGGCAGCCACCGGTGGCAGGCTACCGCCACCTGAACGAGGTGGCGGAATGGAGCCATCTCGTGCACGACGCGGTGCTGGCCGAGTTGCAGCAGCAGAGGCTGCCGATCCTGCTCGGCGGCGACCACTCGCTGGCGATCGGCAGCATCAGCGCGGTGGCACGCCACTGCCGCGAGGCCGGCCGCAAACTGCGCGTGCTGTGGCTCGACGCCCACGCCGACTTCAACACCCATGTGTTGACGCCGAGCGGCAACCTGCACGGCATGCCGGTGGCCTGCCTGTGTGGCCACGGCCCGCCGCAGCTGACCGGCCTCGCGGGCTCGGTGCCGGCACTGGCAGCGAAGGCCATCCGCCAGATCGGCATCCGCAGCGTCGACCCCGGCGAGAAGCGCTTCGTGCACGAGGCCGGGCTCGAGGTTTTCGACATGCGCTACATCGACGAGATGGGCATGCGCCACACGATGGAGCTGGCACTGGCGACGCTGGACGCGAACACCCACCTGCACGTCAGCTTCGACGTCGACTTCCTCGACCCCGAGATTGCCCCCGGCGTCGGTACCACGGTGCCCGGCGGCCCCACCTACCGCGAGGCGCAGCTGTGCATGGAGATGATCGCCGACACCGGCCGGCTGGCGAGCCTCGACGTGACGGAGCTGAACCCCGCGCTCGACCTGCGCAACAAGACCGCCGAACTCGCGGTCGACCTCATCGAGAGCCTGTTCGGCAAGAGCACGCTGATGCGTGCAACGTGATGGGGCCCCCACGCTCCCTCCCGGTCGCTGCCCCCCGGGGGGGCTTTGCCGGCGGACCGGCGGAGCCGGATCCGCGGCAATCCTGGGGACTTCGCGCTTCCCCGAGGTCGGGCTCGCCCCCGACGGGCTTTGCCGGCGACCCGGAAGACCCGGATTTGCGGCATGCCTCGAGAAGTCCACCCCGGGGTGCGCGGACGCCATGACCTTCGACTTCGCAGTCGTCGGCGCAGGCATTGCCGGTGCATCGCTGGCGTCTCAGCTGGCTGGCCATGGACGCGTGCTGCTGGCCGAGGCCGAGCCGCAACCCGGCATGCACAGCACCGGCCGCAGCGCGGCGATGTTCATGGAGAGTTACGGCCCGGCGCAGGTGCGCGCGCTGACGAGGGCGAGCCGCGCCTTCTACGAAGCGCCGCCGCCCGGGTTCGCCGAGACCCCGATCCTCTCGCCGCGCGGTGCGCTCTACGCCGCCTGGCAAGGGCAGGAACGTCTGCTCGAAACGATGCACGACGAGCTGGCGGCAACCGGCTGCGGGGTGCAGCGGCTCGACGCTGCCGCCGCGCTCGCGGTGGTGCCGGTGCTGCGGCCGACAGGGCTGGTCGGAGCACTGTACGAGTCACAGGCGATGGACATCGACGTGCACACGCTTCACCAGGGCTGGCTGCGCAGCGCGAAGCGGCGCGGTGCCGAAGCATGGCTCGGCGCGGCGCTGCAGGCGGGCCGGCACAACGGCAGGCACTGGCAGCTGCACTTCGCCGATGGGCGCCTGGCCGAAGCGCGCGCCGTCGTCGATGCCGCCGGCGCCTGGGCCGACGAGGTCGCGTCGCGGTGCGGCGTTCGGCCGCTCGGGCTGCAGCCGAAGCGCCGCAGCGCCTTCACCTTCGACGCCCCCCCGGGCACCACCTACCGCCTCTGGCCCACCACCTGCGGCGTGGCCGAGAACTGGTACATCAAGCCCGACGCCGGCCAGCTGCTCGGAAGCCCGGCCAACGCCGACCCGGTGCCGCCGCACGACGTGCAGCCCGAGGAGCTGGACATCGCGACCGGCATCGCCGCGATCGAATCCGACACCACGCTCGTCATCCGCCGCCCGCGCCGCACCTGGGCCGGGCTGCGCACCTTCGCGTCCGATGGTGAACTGGTGATCGGCTTCGACCCCCGCGCGCCCGGCTTCTTCTGGCTCGCCGGCCAGGGGGGCTACGGCATCCAGAGCGCGGCCGGCGCATCGGCGCTCGCGCAGGCGCTGCTGCTGGGCGCCTCGCTTCCGGAAGAGCTGCGTGCGCAAGGGGTGCGGGCCGACGCGATGGCGCCGGCGCGGCTGCTCGCGGCCCGGGGGTGAAAGCCTGGCTGAGTCGCGCCGGTGTTGCCGCGGCTAACCTTCGATGACGCCGTACACGCGTTCGGCCAGCACGCGCTGGAACTTCGTGGTGTCGAGCAGCGGCCCGGTGATCGCATGCTCGGCGTCGTGGCTGTCGAAGGTGGTGGAGGCGATGCTCGGCTGGCCCTTGCGGTCGCTCAGCGTGCAGACCTGCGGCGCCGGGCCGGCGCTGCCGCGGCGGGTGACGACCGCGACCTCGCCGCTCTTCAGCTGCACCAGCGCACCCGGCGGGTGCACGCCGATGGCCTTGATCAAGGCCATCGCCAGCGGCGAGCTGCCTTCCTGCTGGAAGAGCTGGCGCGATGCCATCTGCGGCGCGATCGGCGGGCGCTTGGCCCGCGGCGTGATCTTCGACATGTAGACGTCGGCCATCCGCAGCATGCGGGCTTCCTCGGGCACTTCCTTGAGGCCGCGCGGGTAGCCGCTGCCATCGGCACGTTCGTGGTGATCGGCCACCGCCTGCAGCCACGCCTCGTCGTCGATGCCGGCCGCGCGCAGCAGCTCGACCGAGCGGCCCGGGTGCGCGCGGATCTGGTCGAGCTGGCGCTGCGTCGGCGGCGTGTCCTGCTCGGCCATCACCGCCTGCAGCTCGAGGATCGCGACGTTCATCGTCAGCGCCGCGCCGGCCAGGCTGCGCTGGCGCGTCGCAGGCCACTGCGCCTGGCGGGCGCCGGCGAGCGCGAGCACCGCGCTGTGCAGCACATGGTGCAGCGGATAGAGCGCGAAGCGCCGGTCCTCCTGGCGCACCGCGAGGAAGATCGCAACGTCGACGTCGCGTTCGACCAGCTGCAGCAGCGTCTCGACGCAGGCCGTGATCTCGGTGAGGCTGCCTGCCCCCTTGGCGGCGCGGCGCAGCGCAGCGTCGAGGTCCCAGGCCAACCGCTCCCAGCGCGTGAACAGCGACACCTTGCGCGCCGCGCTCGGCGCCGGCACCTCGGCCGCGGCCTGCAGCCGCTTGCGGTGTTCGACGACGAGTGCCCGCTCGACCCAGGCGCCGCGTTCGATCAGCGCCTCGACCTGGCGGTCGCTGTACACCACCTGGCCGGTGGAGAGCAGCAGGCGGTCGAGCGCATCGTAGACGTTGAACGGCAGCGCCACACCGGCCTGGATGAGGTCGGTGACCTCACCGATGGGAACGCGGCGCTCGGCATCGTTCATGCTCCCCGGAGTATGCGCGCCGGTCTCGAGGCCGCCAATCCGGGCTGCGCTCGATCGTTGCGTCGAGGTGAACGATTGCGCGCCACGCGGGCCGGAGGTGACGCCGATGCGACACCGCGGCGTGCGGGCCTCGACCCACGGCCGCGCCGCGGGCCCTCGCGGCAGTTGCATCCGCCGCCGGGCGGTGGGCGTAGATGCCGCGTGCGCCGGTGAGTGGAAGCCCGCACCGCGCCCCACCCCATCCCAAGGAGCCCGCTGATGAACCCCGTCTCGATCACCCCGCCTCGCCGTTCCTTCCTCTCGGGCAGCGCCCGCGTCACGCTGTCGGCCGCGGCCGTCGGCCTGCTCGCCGGCACCTCGGGCCGCGCCTTCGCGCAGAAGGCCGACCCGGCGAAGGACGTCGGCATCCTCAACGTCGCGCTCGCGCTCGAGCACGAGGCGATCAACGCCTACCAGCTCGGCGCCGGCAGCGGGCTGCTGCAAAAGCCGGTGCTCGACGTGGCGGTGCTGTTCCAGAGCCATCACAAGGCCCACCGCGACGCGCTCGTCGCGACGATCGAGAAGATGGGCGGCCGGCCGGCAGCCGAGAAGACGCTCGACGACTACGCGAAGGCGCTCGGCGCCGCGTCGCTGAAGAGCCAGGCCGATGTGCTCAAGCTCGCGGCCCGGCTCGAGCTCGGCGCCACCAACGCTTACCTCGGCGTGATCCCGGCCTTCGGCGACAGCAAGCTCGGCCAGGTGGCGGCGCGGTTGGCCGCCGACGAAGCGATGCACTGGACGGCACTCGCCGGCGCGATCGGCAGCGCGCTGCCTGCCGGTGCGCTGACCTTCGGCGCATGAGCCGGAACCTGGGTGCCGAAGGCCACCCGCCGAGGACACATCTTCGATACCCGTGCGCGGCGCTGCTGTGCATGGCTGCGGTGGCCTCCGCCGGCGGGGCTCTCGCCGCCGGCGACGCGGCCCGCGGCGCGACGCTCTACGAACAACGCTGCGGCGCCTGCCACGCCGGCGACAACGACCGCGTGGGTCCGCGCCACCGCGGCGTCGTCGGCCGCAAGGCCGGCGGCGTTGCCGGTTACGACTACTCGGCGGCGCTGAAGGCCTCGCGCCTGGTGTGGAACCCGGCATTGCTCGACCGCTGGCTCACCGATCCCGAGACGGTGATCCCCGGCCAGCGGATGGGCTACCGGCTCGGCAGCGCGGCCGAGCGTGCCGACATCGTCGCCTACCTGATGACGTTGAAGTAACGCGTTTGCTCAGCGCTTCCTTGCCGCGACCGGCAGCGCCGCACCCGGAGCGGCCTCGACCCCCGCCAGCGCCGGCGTCGTCGGATACAGCCGCAGCCAGACCTCGCGCGCGCGCGCCAGCCGCGACTCGGCCGCGGCGCGGCGGCCGGCGGCGAGGTCGATGCGCGCCAGGCCGCCCCAGGCCTCGGCCTGCAGCGCACCCGCTCCGCCGCGCTCGAGCGGCGCGGCGGCCACGAGCGCAGCCTCGTACTCGCGCGACGCCGCTGAGGCGTCGCCGGCGGCCTCGTGCAACGCAGCCAGCGCCAGCCTTGACAGCACGGCCTGGCGCTGCTGCCCGCTGCCGCGCGCCGGCGCCTCAGCCAGTGCCGCCAGCGCCTGAAACGCCCCCGCCGGGTCGCCGCCGACATGCCGCAACAGCGCCCGGGCGCGCGCGGCCAGCAGCCTCGTCGCCGCGACGCGCGGGCCGCTCGGTTCGGCAGCCAGGCTCGCGGCAGCCGCGCGCGCCTCCTCCCGCCGCCCGACGCGCAGCAGCGCCTCCACACGGAGCGCCTCGGCGGCGACCGCCTGCGCCGCGGTGCCGCCGAGGTGGCGGCGCAGCGCCGGCGCCGCAGTGTCGAGCAGCGCGAGCGCGGCATCGGCGTCGTGCAGCGCCAGCAGCACCTCGCCCCGCGCCGCGGCCGCCAGCGCGCGCGGGTAGCTCGCCTCCGGCAGGCGGGCCGCCATCACCTGGAGCGCCTCGCGGCTGCGCACCTCCGCCTTCGCGAGCGCACCGCTGTCGATCAGGTGCGGCACGGTGTTGGCCCGCAGCAGCGCGACCATCGGGCTGGCGGCGCCGAACAGCGCCGCGGCCTGCGAAGACGCCGACTCGAAAGCCTGCGCCGCTCCTTCGGCGTCGTCGTTGTCGGCGAGCGCGCGGCCGAGCGCACCGGCGGCCTCCACCGCCTGCGGTTGCGGCGTTTCGCCCCAGGCACTGCGCGCCCAGCCGAGCGCCTGTTCAGCGGCGGCGCGCGCCTCGCCGGGGCGGCCGGCCAGGCGCGAGGCCATCGATGCCAGCGTCGCGCTCGAGATCGCTTCCGGGTGCGCCGCCGGCAGCCGCTGCGTCGCCAGCGCCAGCGCCGCCTGCGCGAGCCGGTGCGCTTCGGCCGGCACGCCGAAGTCGAGCGCCTGCAGTGCCTGCAGCTGCAGCGCCGACACGATCAGCTCATGTTCCCCGCCGCCGGGCGCTGCGCGCAGCAGCGGCAGCAGCTCCTCCACCGCCGCCGCGGACTGGGCCTGACGGTTCGACAGCCGCCACAGCTGCGCCTGCACGAGCCGCGCCTTCAGCGTCGTGCGGTGGACGGGGCCGAGCACGCGCGTGGCCTCGTCGACCCCGCGCTGAACCACTTGCCCGGCGGCGGCCAGGTCGCCGAAGTTCATCAGCCCTTCGGCCACCACTGCATGCAGTTCGGCCCGCACCGCCGGCTGCATCGTCGCGCCGGCCTCCAGCTGGCGCCCGGCACGGCGCAGCAGGTCGACCGCCCGCGCCGGCACCATGTCGGGCTGCACCGCGCCGTCGGGCTCGGCTTGGCGCATCAGCCGCGCGACGACGGCGACCATGCGCGACTCCGCCGCCGCCGGCCGGTACGGGCTGGCATCTCGCAGCAGCCTTGCGAGGAACTGCGCCACCTCGCCGGCGCGCCTGCGCTCCTGGTCGGCGCGGTGGGCCTGCCAGAGCGCCGCCGCGGCCAGCAGCAGCACCGCCACCACCGCCGCGGTGGAGGCCGCAAACACGCCGCGGTGCCTGGCCACCAGCCGGCGCAGCACGTAGCCCAGGCTGTCGGGGCGCGCCAGCACGGGGCGGCGCTGGAGGTGGCGCTCGATGTCCTCGGCGAGCGCCTGCACGGTCGGGTAGCGCTCGCCCGGGCTCTTGCGCAGTGCATGCAGCACGATCGTGTCGAGGTCACCGCGCAGCGCCCGGCGATCCTGTGGGGTCGCCGCAACTTCGCTCGGCCGCGGCACCTCGGCATCGAGGATCGCGTGCTCGAGCGCGGCGACGGTGCGGCGTGTCGTGCGGTAGGGCCGAGTCCCGGTCAGCAGCTCGAACAGCAGCACGCCGAGCGAGTAGACGTCGGAGCGGGTGTCGACGGTCGAGCCCGCCACCTGCTCGGGTGATGCGTAGTCGGGCGTCATCGGCGGCGCGCCTTCTCGCGTCAGCGTCGAGTCGGTGGCGTCGCTCGGCTCGAGCAGCTTCGCGATGCCGAAGTCGAGCAGCTTCACCTGGCCATCGGCATCCACCAGCAGGTTCGACGGCTTGAGGTCGCGGTGCACGATCAGCCGCGCGTGGGCGTGCGCCACCGCCTGCGCCGCCTGGAGGAAGAGCGCCAGCCTCGCCGGGATGCCGAGCCGGTGCGCCTGGCAGTGGCGGTCGATCGGCTCGCCGGCCACCAGCTCGAGCGCCAGGTAGGGCTGGCCACCCTCGGCGATGCCGGCGTCGTACAGCCTCGCGATGTGCGGGTGCGAGAGCGACGCCAGCAGGTCGCGCTCGCGCGCCAGCCGGTCGGCGAAGCCGCCGCCGACGCTGCGCGGCAGCTTCAGTGCCACCGGCCGCGTCAGCGTGCCGTCGGCCCGGCGTGCGAGCCAGACGCTGCCCATGCCGCCCTCGCCGAGCTGCTGCAGCAGCCGGTAGGGGCCGACCTCGCGGCCGGGATGCCAGCGTTCGCCGGGGCGGCCCTCGAGCGTCGGCAGCGCCGGCTCCGGGCCGCCGCTGCCGGCCAGCAGCGAAGCCAGCGTCTCGCGCAGCCGGCGGTCGGTGCCCGCGAGCGCGTCGAGCCAGCCCTCGCGCCGCTCCTCGGGCAGCGCCAGCGCGTCGTCGAGCAACTCGCTCAACCGCGGCCAGTCGGCGGCGTCGAAACCGAGGGCGTGGCTCGACGACATCCCAGGCGCCCCGGGTTCAGCTGCGAAGGGCCTGCGCGAGCACGAGGCGCGCCTTCTCCCAATCGCGCCGCACCGTGCGTTCGGACATCGCCAGCGCCTCGGCGATCTCGGCGTCGGCCAGGCCGGCGAAGAAGCGCATCTCGACCACCTGCGCCAGCCGCGGATCGACCTGCGCCAGCTCGAGCAGCGCCTCGTGCACACGAACGATCTGGTCGGCAGCGGCGGGCGCGCGGTCGGCCAGGCTGCCGGTGAAGGTGACGATGCAGGCGTCGCCGCCGCGGCGTTCGGCCTGGCGGCGGCGTGCCGCGTCGACGATCACCGATCGCATCGTGCGGCTGGCGTAGGCCAGCAGTTGGCGGCGCTCGTCGCTGCCCGCCTTCGCGCCGCCCATCCGCAGGTAGGTCTCGTGAACGAGCGCGGTGGTGTCGAGCAACGTGTTGCGCCCGCCGCCGCGCAGCCGGTGGCGCGCCAGCACCCGCAGCTGACGGTAAAGCTCGGGAGACACCTCGACGGTGGGCTCGCTCGGCATTGCCGGGCGAGCATAACCAAAGCTCTCGAGCACGCGCCCACGGGCCAGCCCGGAGCCCGGAACCACGATCGCGGCGCGTCAGCGGCCGTGGAGCTCGATGCGGTCGCTCGTCAGCACCTTGAAGTTGCCCGAGGCCAGCCACTGTTGTGCCGCCACGCGCCCGAGCACATGGGCGTCGAGGAAGGCCACGCCGAGCTGCTCGAGCGCCGCACAGTGCGCCTCGCGCATCGCGTTGTTGCAGCCGGTGGCGGGCTCGCCGGTGGCTTCGTCGATGCTGTTGTTGATGTTCATCGTGCCGTGGTTCGGGCCGCCGGCGGCGGCCGGCGTCCACGCGTACGACATCAGCTTGCCACCCTTGGCGGCGCCGAAGAAGTTGGCATTGCGCGACACCGGCGGTGCCGGATCGCCGCCACGGTCGTCGCGCGCGGTGTTCATCAGCATTGGCCGCGAGTCGATGCCGTAGAAGCTGTCCTCCTGGAAGCCGGAGCTGAAGCCGGCCGAGGCGGGGCCGCGGGGCGAATCGAGGAAGAACGCCACCACCCCTGGCACCACCACCGGCGGCTGCACGATGGCCAGTGCACCGACGCTCCAGCGCTGGTACGCGCCGGCGATGTTCAGCGGTGCCTCGGTGCCGCCGGACCAGCCGCCGACGACGATCCTCTCGCGGTCGAGCATGCCGTCGAAGCCCGGCAGCATGCCGCGCTGGTAGCCGGCCAGCAGCTGCGCGACGAAGGCGATGTTTCGCGGGCCGTAGAGGTGGAAGCCGATCCAGGCGCGGCACGCCGCGATCGCCGCCTCGCTCGGATTGGTGACACCCGCGATCACGCCCGCGGTCGCGCAATCCTGCACCTGCGCCGGCGTCAGCGTGCGCGGGTCCATGCGGCCGATGTGGATCACGACGTAGCCGGCCCGCGCGAAGCTCTCGCTGCGCCGCACGCTGCTCTGCTGCCCGCGGGTGACGGTGATGCCGGCCGCTGCGGTCGCCTGCGGGTCGGGGTTGCTGGTGCCTCCTCCATGACCCCAGATCACCACCGGCCGCGTGCCGCTGGCACCGAGCGGGTAGCGCACGCGGATCGGCACCGGGTGGTTGCCGCGCGACGGGTCCTCGAGGTAGGCATCGACCACCGCGGGCGTGAAGTTGTCCGGCGAGCTGTAGCCGCAGGCGGCGAGCGCCTGCGCCGTGCAGCCGTTGATGGGGGCCTGCGCCTGCGCGCCAGGCGGTATGTGCAGCACCGCCGCCAGGCAGGCGGCGCGGGTGATCAACGAGAGCGGTCGGGTCCTCATGGTCATCTTGGGGGCTCCTGGTCGAGAAGAGGTACCGGCGTCGGTCTTCACCGTTGGTAGAGCTCGATGCGGTCGCTCGTCAGCACCTTGAAGTTGCCCGAGGCCAGCCACTGTTGCGCCGCGGCGCGCCCCAGCACATGGGCATCGAGGAAGGCGACGCCGAGTTGCTCGAGCGCGACGCAATGCGCCTCGCGCAGCGCGGTGTTGCAGCCGGTGGCGGGCTCGCCGGTGGCCTCGTCGATGCTGTCGTTGATGTCCATCGTGCCGTGGTTCGGCCCGCCCGGGGAAGACGGGGTCCACGAGTACGACATCACCTTGCCGCCCTGGCCGAGCCGAAGTAGTGGACGTTGCGCGCCACCGGCGGGCCGCTGTCGGAACGGTCGTCGCGCGCGGTGTTGAAGAGGATCGGCCGCGCGTCGATGCCGTACGAGCTGTCCTCCTGGAAGCCGGAGTTGAAACCGGCCCACTCCGGGCCGCGCGGCGCATCGAGGAAGAAGGCCGCCACGCCGGGCACCACCACCGGCTGCTGCACGACCGCAGGGCCGCCCACCGCGCCCGGGCCGCTCCAGCGCTGGTAGGCGCCGGCGATGTTCAGCGACGACTGGGTGCCGCCGGACCAGCCGCCGACGACGATCTTCTCGCGGTCGAGCATGCCGTCGAAGCCCGGCAGCATCCCGCGCTGGTAGCCGGCGAGCAGCGCGGCGACGAAAGCGATGTTGCGCGGGCCGTAGAGGTGGAAGCCGGTCCAGGTGCGGCAATTGGCGAGTGCGCTCGCGCTCGGGTTGACGATGCCGCCGACGATCACGCCCGCGGTCAGGCAATCCTGCAGCTGCGCCGGCGTCAGGCTGCGCGGCTCCATGCGGCCGATGTGGATCACGACGTAGCCGGCGCGCGCGAAGCTCTCGCTTCGCCGCACGCTGCTCTGCTGGCCGCGGGTGACGGTGAATCCGGCCGCCGCGGTCGCCTGGCTGTCGACGTTGGTGGTGCCGCCGCCGTGGTTCCAGATCACCACCGGCCGTGCGCCGGTGGCACCGACCGGGTAGCGCACGCGGATCGGCACCGGGTGGTTGCCGCGCGACGGGTCCTCGAGGTAGGCATCGACCACTGCCGGCGTGAAGTTGTCCGGTGACGCGTAGCCGCAGGCCGAGACCGCCTGCGCGCTGCAGCCGTTGATCGTGGCCTGCGCCAGCGCCGCCGGCGGTGCGAGCAGCGCCGCCACCAGGGCGGGCAGCGCAGCGGTGAGTGCCGCCGCGACGGGCTGGCGGGGTGGTCGGGCAGAGGTCGGCATCGCGGGTCTCCTTCGGCGAGGCGTTTGTATCGCCCGTCTGGACGCGGTCCGCCCTCCGATCCGGTCACGCCCCCCACGAACGAGGGGGCGTGCCGCCCGCTGCCGCCGCTGCGGCCGCCTACGGCGCCGCGGGGGCCGGTCGCGCCGCGACGGCACCCTGCCCGACCGCAGCCACCGCCCCCCGGCGCAGCACGCGCCAGACGATGCCGGGCGCGAACAGCGTCTGCGGCGGCGCCACCAGGTGCACGACCTTCAAGAAGGCCAGCGCGACCTCGGCATCGCTGCGCGCGGCGCGGTAGAGCCGCGCGACGTAGGCGTTGACCAAGCGCACCGCGAGCGGCCGTGGCCCCGTCACGTGCGGCAGACCGAGGTCGTTGCCCACCGCCAGCTGCCACGGCACGTCGACGATGCGTGCCGCGGCACCGAAGAAGCGGCGGTGCAGCCCGTTCGTCGCGGCGCCCACCGCGGCGAGCGTGGCGCGCAGCGCCAGCGCTTCGCAGGCGGCCACCGTCATGCCCTGGCCGTAGATCGGGTTGAAGCTGGTCAGCGCGTCGCCCATCACCAGGTAGCCGGCCGGGAAGCGCGACAGCCGCTCGTAGCGGCGGCGCTGGCTGTGCGGGTAGCTGTAGCGATGCACACCGCCGATGCGGCGGCCCTGCTCGGCGATGGCGACCATCTGCGGGCAGCCGATCTCGCGCGCCCGCGCCGCCAGCCCGGCGGCGCTGGTCTCGGGGTGGTCGCCCTGGTAGCCGCCGACGGTGACCACCCAGCGCGCGGCAGCGTCGCCGGCGCCTTCCTGCGCGATCAGCACGCCGGGCCGCGGCAGTGCCGGGGTGGCGGTGCAGATCACCGCCTCCGCTGCCTCCGTGGGGTCACGCTCGAAGTACGCGGTCAGGTAGGCCAGCCCGACCTGCACCCGCTCCTCGGCCGGGGCCTCGTAGCCCCAGGCGCGCAGCCAGCCCGGGGAGCGCGATGCGCGGCCGCTGCAGTCGACCACCAGCTGGGCGGCGACCGACTGCGATCCCGCCTGGTCGCCCACCGCGCGCCAGCGCACGCCGGTCACCCGCCGCGCCGCGGCGTCGTGAACCGGCTCGATGACATCCACCCCCTGCATGCAACGGATGCCCGGGCGGGCGAGCACGCGGCGCCGGATCTCGGACTCGATCAGCAGCCGGCTTGCCGCCAGCCCCGGCAGCCCGGCGTGGCGCGACGCGAAACGCCGGCCATCGGCGTAGAAGCCGGCGCTCTCGCCAAGGTCGGCGCAGCTGCCGCCCTGGGCCTGCACCGCGGCCGAGAAGCCGGGCAGCAGCTCCTCGATCACCTGCAGGCCGCGCGCCAGCAGCCCATGGGCGTGGGTGGCATGCGGCGTGCCCTTGCGCGGTGCCGCCCCCAGCGGCAGCAGGTCGCGCTCGAGCAGGATCACCTCGTCGAACGATTCGGCGAGCACACGCGCCGCCAACAGGCCGGCGATGCTGGCGCCGATGACGACGGCGGTGGTGGCGGGGGTTGGGCGGGCGTGGCGCATCGGGGGCTCCTTCGCGGGTGGCGTCGATGGCCGTGACGATCGCGCGGCACGACGCCAGCGTCGCTGAGGCCGCGGTCCCGCGCGGCGGCCGAGAGCGGTTCGAGGTGCCGATCTCGCGGGACCGTGGTCCCGCATCCCCATGACGTAGGGTCGCCGGCGGGTGCCGGCCGCGATCTCAGCGCCGCAGTAGCGACCAGCGGTCCCAGGCGCGTGCCGCCACCGGCTCGCCCCAGAGTTCGATCTGCACCGGCGTTCCTTCGTGCACCCTCGACGCCGCCGGCCCACGCACATAGCCGAGCGCGATGCAGCGGCCGGCCCGGGCGCTGCAGCCGGCCGACGACAGTTCACCCACCGGCTCGCCGTCGACGAGGATCGACTCGCCGCCCCACCACCAGGTCTCGGGGTCGTCCGCGACGAAGACGAGCAGCTTCTTGCGCAGCGGCTGCCCCCGCGCCGCGAGCAGCGCGTCGCGGCCGACGAAAGGCACGCTCTTGTCGATCGCGACGCCGGCCCACAGCCCGGCCTCGTGCGGCGTCTCGTCGGGGCCGAGCTCGGCACCCCAGGCGCGGCGGCCGGCCTCGATGCGCAGCGCGTCGATCGTGTAGTAGCCGGCATCGACCAGTCCCGCCGGGCGGGCGTCGTCGCCGGCGATGCCGAGCCCCTCGCCGGCGGCGTGCAGCGCGAGGTAGACATGGCGCGCCATCTCCACCGGCACGTACAGCTCGAAGCCCGGGCCGCCGACATAGGCGATGCGCGCCGCACGAACGCGTGCGTGGCCGAGGTCGACCTCGCGCGTGCGGCCGAGCGGAAGCGCCTCGCGAGAGAAGTCGTCCGGGCTGACCCGCGCCAGCAGCGTCTGGGCATTCGGGCCCATCAGCGACAGCACGCTCCACAGCGCGCTGACGTCGGTGACGACGGCGAAGGCGTCGTCGCGCCACGCCGCGAGGCGACGGCGCAGCCAGTCGGCATCACGTTGCGGCTGTGCCGAACCGGTGACGAGCAGGAAGCTCTCCGGCTCGATCCGCATCACCGTGAGGTCGCTCTCGAAGCCGCCGCGGTCGTTGAGCATCGCGCTGTAGACCATCCGCCCCGGCGCGACATCGACGTCGGCGGCGCACAGGTGCTGCAGCAGCGCCAGCGCGTTGCGCCCCTGCACCAGCAGCTTGCCGAACGAGCTCTGGTCGTACAGCGCCACCGCATCGCGCGTCGCGTGCTGCTCGGCCAGCACCCAGGGCAGCCAGCCCGGGCGGCCGAGGGTGTCCGCCGGCCGCGCCGCACCCGGCGGGCGGAAGTAGTTGGCGCGCTCCCAGCCGAACTTCGCGCCCCATTCGGCACCCCGGGCCGACAGCAGGTCGAACAGCGGCGACGTGCGCAGCGGCCGCGCGCTCGCCAGCTCCTGGCGCGGCCAGCGCATCGCATAGTGCAGCCCGAGCGTCTCGCCGGTGCGCTCGGCGAGTGCACGCCGGTTGGCGCTGTAGGGGCCGAAGCGGCGGATGTCCACCTCCCACAGGTCCATCGGCGCCTCGCCGCCGGCCACCCACTCGGCGATCAGCCGCCCGGCGCCGCCGCTGTTGGCGATGCCCGCCGAATTGAAGCCGGCACAGACGAAATAACCCCCCACTTCGGGCGCCTGGCCGAGGATGAAGTTGCCGTCAGGCGTGAAGCTCTCGGGGCCGTTGAGAAGCATCTTCACGCGCGCCGTCTCCAGGCAGGGCGTGCGGTGGATGGCGGCCGTCATCAGCGGCTCGAACTGCTCCCAGTCCTCGTCGAGCAGCCGGAACTGGAAGTCGGCCGGGATCGGGTCCACCCGCCACGGCTTGGCCACCGGCTCGAAGCCGCCCATCAGCAGCCCGCCGACCTCCTCCTTGTAGTAGATGAAGCCGTCGGGGTCGCGCATCACCGGCAGCATCGGGTGCACGCCGTCGATGCGGTCGGTGACGATGTAGAAGTGCTCGGCCGGGTACAGCGGCACGTTGACGCCGGCGAGAGCGCCGAACTGCCGTGCCCACTGGCCGGCGCAGTTCACCAGCACCTCGCAGCGCACCCCTCCCTGGCGCGTCTGCACGCCAGCCACCTGCGGCCGGCCGCCGGCGCCGAGCTCGAGCGTGACGCCGGTGACCTCGACGCCTTCGCGCATCACGACGCCGCGCTGGCGCGCGCCCTTGGCGAGCGACATGCACAGGTCGGCCGGGTTGGCCTTGCCGTCGCCCGGGATCCAGATCGCGCCTTGCAGGTCGTCGGTGCGCATCGGAGGGAACAGCGCGCCGGCTTCCGAGGGGGTGATCAGCTCGCAGTCGACACCGAAGCTGCGCGCCAGCGCGCGCTGCTTCTTCAGCACCTGCCAGCGCTCCGGCGTGCGGGCGACGTTGACGCTGCCGCAGCGCTTCCACCCGGTGGCCAGCCCGGTCTCGGCCTCCAGCGTGGCGTAGAGCTCGATGCCGACCTTGCTCATCGCCGTCATCGTGCGGTTGGGCCGCATCTGGCCCACCAGCCCGGCGGCGTGCCAGGTGGTGCCGCTGGTCAGGCGCCCCTGCTCGACCAGCAGCACGTCGGTGATGCCGAGCCGCGCCAGGTGGTAGGCGGTGGAGCAGCCGGCGATGCCGCCGCCGACGATGACGACGCGGGCCTGCGAGGGCAGGACGACGGGACGGGCAGCGCTGGCGGCGGGAGCGTTCATGCGCCGAAGCGTAGACCAAGCGCCCTGGCGGGCGCCCGTGCCGGTGCGCCGCGGCCTGCGCCGGCGCATCGAAGTCGGGAGATCTCGACCCCGGTTTGCCCCAGGTCAGGGAATCGCGCGGGCCGGCGCGGGTTGGTCTTCAGTTGCCGGCAGCGAGGCCGATCAGCGATGGGCTTTCTGCAGTACCCGATGAGGCATAACAACATGACCCAGCTGCTCGCCCGCACGAGCCTAACCCACAAACTGTTGCTTCTCGGCGGCCTCGCGCTCGCCGTCGTCGCCGCGCTGCTCGCGCTGCAGCTCCAACAGGCCTGGCAGGCGGTTCGGGACGTCGACCGCCAGCGTACCGGGCTCGAGCCGTCGCGTGCACTGCTGGCGGTGGTGCGGCTGACGCAGCAGCACCGCGGGCTCTCGGCCAGCGCCATCGGCGGCGGCATGGCCAACGCCGAGGCCGGCCGCGCGGCACGCCAGGCCGAGATCAACCGCGCGATCGAAGGCGTCGGCGCGCTGCTGGCCCGGTTTGCCGACCCTTCCCTGCACGCGGCCTGGCAACGCCAGCGGGCCGCCTGGCAGGCGCTGGCCGGCGCGGTCGCGTCGCGCCGCATCGACGCCGCCGCCAGCCTGCGCCAGCACAACCGGCTGATGGCCGAGCAGATCGAACTGCACGACCGCCTGGCCGACCACTTCGGCCTCACGCTCGACGCCGACGCCGCGGGCCGTTTCCTGGTCACCGCGTCGCTGCAGCAACTGCCGCGGCTGACCGACCTGCTCGGGCTGCTGCGCGCCCGCGGCACCGTGCTGCTGGCCCAGGGCGCCGATGCCGATCTGCAGGACAGGGCCGCGCTCGCCGCGCTGGCCGAACGCACCGGCGCGCTGCTGCACGACACCGGCGTCAATCTCGACAAGGCCTTCGCGGCTTCACCGGCGTTGAAGGCCGCGCTCGCCGACGCCACCGCTGCCGCCGCCCGCGACGCGAACGCGGTGACCGAGATCGCCGAGCGCGAGATCGTCCGCCGCGAGGGCACGCCGCGCCCGCCGGCCGAGTATTTCGCCACCACCACCGCAGCGATCGACCGCGTCTACGCGCTGGCCGACGCCGCCGCGAAGTCGCTCGCCGAGACGCTGCAGGCACGGCGCGACGCCGTCGTCGCCCGCGCGGCCTGGGTGGTGGGGCCGGCGCTCGCGCTGGTGGCGCTGGCGGTCGCGGCCGGGTTCGGCATCGCACGGTCGATTGCGCGGCCGGCGCAGGCCGCCTGCGGCGTCGCGCGCCGCATCGCCGAAGGCGACCTCTCGGCCGCGGTGCCGCCGGCGCGTTCGCGCGACGAGATCGGCCAGCTGCTGGCGGCGATGGCCGAGATGCAGGCCAGCCTGACGCAGGTGGTCGGCAGCGTGCGCGGCAACGCCGATAGCGTGGCCACCGCGAGCACGCAGATCGCGCAGGGCAACGCCGACCTGAGCCGCCGCACCGAGCAGCAGGCGGCGGCGCTGCAGCAGACCGCGGCGACGATGGAAGAACTGGCCGCGACGCTGCAGAACAACGCCGACCATGCACGCGAGGCCGACGAGCTGGCGCGCGGCGCGTCGGCGGTGGTGTCGCGCGGCGGCGAGGTGGTCTCGCAGGTGGTGCAGACGATGCAAGGCATCGCCGACAGCAGCCGCCGCATCGCCGAGATCATCGGCACCATCGACGGCATCGCCTTCCAGACCAACATCCTCGCGCTCAACGCCGCGGTCGAGGCCGCGCGTGCCGGCGAGCAGGGCCGCGGCTTCGCGGTGGTGGCCGGCGAGGTGCGCAGCCTGGCGCAGCGCAGCGCAACCGCGGCACGCGAGATCAAGAGCCTGATCGGCGCCTCGGTCGAACGCGTCGAGCAGGGCACGGTGCTCGCCGACGATGCCGGCCACACGATGACCGAGGTGGTGGCGGCGATCCAGCGCGTCTCGCAGATCGTCGGCGCGATCGCATCGGCCACCGCCGAGCAAAGTTCCGGCGTCAGCCAGGTCGGCCAGGTGGTCGGCGAGATGGACCGCACGACGCAGCAGAACGCGGCGCTGGTCGAGCAATCGGCCGCCGCCGCCGAATCGCTGCGGCAACAGGCCCATGCGCTCGTGCAGACGGTGGCGGTGTTCAGGCTCTCCGCACGCTGACCGGCCCGCGCCGGCCGGCGCGACAATGGCCGCCATGCTCACCACCTACCGCGGCTCCTGTCACTGCGGCGCGGTGCGGTTCGAGGCCGACCTCGACCTCACGCAGCCCACCTACCGCTGCAACTGCTCGATCTGCCGGCGCAACCGCTTCTGGCCGGCAGTGGCACGCGAGAGCGGCTTCCGGCTGCTGGCCGGCGAGGAGCAGCTGCAGAAGTACCTCTTCAACACGCGCAAGAACGAACACTGGTTCTGCCGCGTCTGCGGCGTGCGCCCCTTCGGCGTCGGCACCGAGACACCGATCGGCCGCATGGTCGGCGTCAACATCGGCTGCCTGGAAGGGCTGACCGAAGAGCAGCTTTCGAAGCTGCCCGTCACCTGCGTCGACGGTCTGCACGACCGCTGGCAGCAGCCGCCGGAGTTCACGGCCCACTTGTAGGGCGAAGGGGCCGCGTGCCGGTCAGCGCGGGGGCGACAGCAGCTCGAGCAGCGTACGCGCAACCACCTTCGTCGCCCGGCGCAGGTCTTCCAGCACCAGGTGCTCGTCGGCGCGCTTGGCGTTGCTCTCGCGCACCGTGCGCGGGCCGGCACCGTAGATCGCCGCCGGGATGCCGCGCTCGCCGTACAGCCGAACGTCGGTGTAGAGCGGCGTGCCCATTTCGGGAATGTCCTCGCCGAAGACCTCGCGGCCGTGGCGCTGCAGCGCCGCCACCAGCGGTGCCCGGCCGGGCAGCGGCTTCAGCGCACGGGCCAGCAGCAGCCGGCGGATGTCGACCGTGATGCCCGCCACCAGCGAAGCCGCCTCGGTGACCAGCGAGCGCATCTCGGCCTCGACCTCGGCCGGGTCTTCCTCCGGGATCATGCGGCGGTCGAGCCTGAGCACCACCTTGCCGGGCACGACGTTGGTGTTCGTACCGCCTTCGATGCGGCCGACGTTGACATACGGGTGCTCGATGCCGGGCACCCCCGAGCGGCGCGACCGGTAGCGTTCGTTTCGCGCGTAGAGCGCGGTCAGGACCGCGTTGGCGCCGCGAAGCGCATCGACGCCGGTGTGCGGGATCGCGGCATGCGCCATCACGCCGTGCACCGTCACCTCGAGCTGCAGGCAGCCGTTGTGCGCGGTGACGACCTGGTACGAAAAGCCGGCGGCGATCAGCCAGTCGGGCTTCGTCAGCCCCTGCGAAAGCAGCCAGCCGGGGCCGAGTTCGCCACCGTATTCCTCGTCGTAGGTGAAGTGCAGCTCGACGCCTCCGGCGAGCGGCGTGCCGAGCGACTCGATCGCACGCAGCGCGAAGGTGTAGGTCGCGAAGTCGCTCTTGCTGACCGCGGCGGCGCGGCCGTAGAGCCGGCCTTGGTCGATCTCGGCACCGTACGGTGCGTGCACCCAGCCTTCGCCCGGCGGCACGACGTCGCCATGGGCGTTGAGCGCGACCACCGGGCCGCCGGCGCCGAAGCGGCGGCGGACGATCAGGTTGGTGATCGACCGCAGCCCCTGCTCGTGCACGATCGACTGCGGCACCGGGTGCTTCTCGGCCACCAGGTTCATCGCCGCCAGCAGCTCGGCGGTGCGCTCGGCGTGCGGCGCGTTGTCGCCCGGCGGGGTGTCGGTGGGCACACGCACCAGCTCCTGCAGGAAGCGCACCTCGTCGTCGAAGTGGGTGTCGACCCAGGCGTCGAGCCGGGTGTAGGGGTTGTCCTTCAAGCCCTCTCCTCCGCCAGCGAGTCGACCAGCCGCTGGCAGGCCTGCACCGCGAGGTCGATGTCGTGGCTGGTCGAGGATTCCAGCGGGTTGTGGCTGATGCCGCCGTGCAGCCCGCGAACGAACAGCATCGCCTGCGGCATCACCTCGTGCAGCTTCATCGCGTCGTGGCCGGCGCCGCTGGGCATTCGGTGCACCGGCAGCCCGAGCGCGGCCACCGCCCGCTCCCAGCGTAGCTGCCACGCCGGGGCGCTGGGTGCTGCGGCGACGCGCATCGTCTCGCGCACCGTGCAGCGCAGCGAGCGCCGGGCGCAGATGCGCTGCAGCTCGGCCAGCACGTCGGCAGCGAGTGCATCGCGCGCGGCGTCGGTGGTGGCACGCAGGTCGAGCGTCAGCCGGCAACGGCCGGGGATGACGTTGATCGACCCCGATGGCACTTCGAGCATCCCGACGGTGCCGACCACTTCGGGCACCGCTGCAGCGCGGCGTTCGACGAACAGCACCAGCTCGGCCGCGGCGGCAGCAGCGTCGCGGCGCTGCCCCATCGGCGTGGTGCCGGCGTGGCTGGCCATGCCGGTGATCTCGACCGCGGCCCGCAGGCTGCCGTTGATCGACGTGACGACGCCGAGCGGCAGGTCGAGTTCGGCGAGCACCGGCCCCTGCTCGATGTGCACCTCGACGAAGCCGAGGTAGCGCGCCGGGTCGCGAGTCGCCGCACCGATGCCGGCGGGGTCGAGGCCGGCGGCGTGCATCGCGTCGCGCATCGACGCGCCGTCGCTGTCGCGCAGCTCGAGCCAGGCGGGGTCGAACTGGCCGACAAGCGTGCTCGAGCCGAGGAACGCGGCCGCGAAGCGCTGCCCCTCCTCCTCGGCGAAGCCGACGACCTCGATGCCGAACGGCAGCCGCCGCCCTGCGCGCGCGAGTTCGCGCACCACCGCCATCGGCACCAGGATGCCAAGCCGGCCGTCGAAGCGGCCGCCGTTGCGAACGGTGTCGTAGTGGCTGCCGGTCAGCAGCCGCGGGGCATCGGGCCGGCTGCCGCGGTAGACGCCGACGACGTTGCCGACCGCGTCCTGCGCCACTTCGTCGAAGCCGCTTTCGCGCATCCACTGCTGAAGCTGGGCGGCGCAGGCGCGGTGCGCGTCGGTCAAGTAGGTGACGGTGAGCTGCCCACGCTCGGCGTGGCCCGGGTCGCTGTGGCGGGCCAGCGCCTCGGCCCAGTCCCACACCTGGTTGCCGAGCCGAGGCTCCTCGCCCAGCCGATCGGCCAGCCGCAGCTCGGCGATGCGGTGCACGTTGCGCAGGCACTCGGCGAACTCATGGTCCGGCGGGTGGTCGAGCCGGCGCTCGAAGGTGGCGATGATCTCCGCGCGCGCCAGCCCGCGGCCGCGCGGGCCGCGAACCGCCAGGATGAAGGGCCAGCCGAAGCGCTGCCGATACTCGGCGTTGAGCTGCTGCAGCCGCGCGAACTCCGCCGGCGTGCATTGCGTCAGCCCGGCCGCACCTTGCTCGCTGCGGCTGGCCTCGGTGAGCTGCTCGGCCACCATCGCCTTGCCGGCCAGCTCAGGGTGCACGCGCAGGAGCGCGAGCTGGGCGTCGCGGCCGGCTTCGGCCAGCACCTCGGCCATCGTTCGCAGCAGCGCCGCGGCGGTCGGCCAACCGCCTGCCGGGCGGCGATCGAAGGCACGCTCGGCCAGCCACCGCGAGTGTTCATAGAGGCCGTCGAGCAGCACGACAAAGCGCTCGCGCGGCGCGCCGTTCAGATCGGCCAGCGTGGTGCTTGCAGCCACGGTCACTCCCAGACGAAGGCGGTGTCGGCGTCGAACGGGTGCACGCGCCGCCAGTGCCGCGCAATCTCGACGCGCTGCGCGACCCAGACGCGGTCGTGCCGCTGCACATGGTCGAGAAACCGCTGCAGCGCCCGGAACCGCCCCGGGCGGCCGAGCAGCCGGCAGTGCATGCCGACACTCATCATCGAAGGCCCGCCGCCGCCCTCGGCAGGATCACGATCGCCTTCGGCGTAGTGCACGTCGAAGGCGTCGCGCAGGTACTGGAAGAACTCGTCGCCGTGGCTGTAGCCCTGCGGCAACGCGAAGCGCATGTCGTTGGCATCCAGCGTGTACGGCACCACCAGGTGCGGCGCGAGCGTGCCGTCGCTCTTTCTCACCTGCAGCCAGAACGGCAGTTCGTCGCCGTAGCAGTCGCTGTCGTACTCGAAGCCGCCGTGTTCGGCCACCAGCCGGCGTGTGTTCGGGCTGTCGCGGCCGGTGTACCAGCCGAGCGGCCGCGCGCCGGTCGTGCGCTCGACCGCCTGCACGCCGCGCTGCAGGTGCTCGCGTTCGGTCGCCTCGTCGACCTGCTGGTAGTGGATCCACCGCCAGCCGTGACAGGCCACCTCGTGGCCGAGCTCGACGAAGGCAGCCGCCACCTCGGGGCAGCGCTCGAGCGCCATGCCGACGCCGAACACCGTCAGCGGCAGCGCGCGGCGTTCGAACTCGCGCAGCAGCCGCCAGACGCCGACGCGTGAGCCGTACTCGTAGATGCCCTCCATGCTCAAGTGCCGCGCCGGGAACGCCGGCGGGTTGGCCATCTCGGAGAGGAACTGCTCGCTGCCGGCATCGCCGTGCAACACGCTGTTCTCGCCCCCTTCCTCGAAGTTCAGCACGAACTGCAGCGCGACTCGCGCGCCGCCCGGCCACTTCGGGTTCGGCGGGTGGCGGCCGTGGCCGCGCAGGTCGCGCGGATAGCGGGGAGCGGGAGCGTTCATCGTCGAGGCCGGTGCGGGGCAGTGTATACACTGGCTTCCACTCCAGAAGCGACCTCAACGCCACGCTGCGCACCCCATGGGACACCTGAGCACCCACGTGCTGGACACGATGCACGGCTGCCCCGCCGCCGGCTTGCGCGGCTCGCTGCACCACCTGGACGCGGGCATCGCCTCCGAGCCGGTACGCCGCTTCACGCTCGGCGCCGACGGCCGCCTCGAAGGCGGGCCGCTGCTCGACGCCGCTGCGATGCGCGCCGGCCGCTGGCGGCTGGCGTTCGAGGTCGCGACGTACTTCCGCGGGCGCGGTGTCGTGCTGCCCGAGCCGCCCTTCCTCGACGTCGTCACGCTCGACTTCGGCATCGCCGACGCCGCCGGCCACTACCACGTGCCGCTGCTCGTCAGCCCGTGGTCGTACACCACCTATCGCGGCAGTTAGCCTCGGCCGTTCAGTCGATGGATGCCTACCTGCTCGATTGGGTGAACCTGCTGCTGCGCTTCGCGCATGTGGTGACCGCGATCGCGTGGATCGGCTCGTCGTTCTACTTCGTGATGCTCGACGCCAGCCTGACGCCGCCGGCGCACGAGGAGCTGCGCGCCAAGGGCGTCGACGGCGAGCTGTGGGCGGTGCACGGCGGCGGCTTCTATCACTCCAACAAGTACCTGGTGGCGCCGCGCTGGCTGCCGCTGCCGGAGCGGCTGCACTGGTCGTTCTGGGAGAGCTACTCGACCTGGCTGACCGGCTTCGCGCTCTTCACGGTGATGTACCTGTTGAACGCCGGCACCTTCCTCGTCGACCGCAGCGTGCACGACTGGAGCGGCAGCGCGGCCGCGGCATCCGCGCTCGGCATCCTGGCGGCCTTCTGGTTCGCCTATGACGCGATCTGCCGGCTCTTCGGCCAGCGCGAGCGGGGCGACCTGATCGTCGCGCTCGGTGTCGTCGTGCTGGTGGTGCTGGCGTCGTGGCTTGCCTGTTCGCTGTTTGCCGGACGCGCCGCCTTCGTGCTGGTGGGCGCGATGCTCGCGACCGCGATGAGCGCCAACGTCTTCTTCTGGATCATCCCCGGCCAGCGCAAGGTGGTGGCGGCGCTGCGCGCCGGCGAGAACCCCGACCCGGTGCACGGCAAGCGCGGCAAGCAGCGCAGCGTGCACAACACCTACTTCACGCTGCCGGTGGTGGTGACGATGCTGTCCAACCACTACGGCTGGCTGGTCTCGGGGCCCGGCAACGCGCTCGTGCTGGTGGCGGTGATGGTGGCCGGCGCGCTGGTTCGGCACAGCTTCGTCGCCCGCCACCGGGCACAGGTGCAGGGCCGGCGCGCGCCGTGGGAGTTCGCGGTGGCCGGGGTTGCTGTGGTCGTTCTGGTGGCGGTCTGGCGGGCACCGGCGCCGGCACCCGCCGGTGCGGCGTCGGCGTCGCCGGCGGGGTATGCGGAGTTGCGCGTGGTGCTCGACCAGCGCTGCACCGCCTGCCACAACGGGGCGCTGGCGCAGAAGAACGTCGCGCTGCACACGCCGGCGCTGGTGAAGCAGCACGCGCTGGCGGTCTACCAGCAGGCGGCGGTGCTGAAGCTGATGCCGCTGAACAACGCCACCGGCATCACCGACGCCGAGCGCGACCTCGTGCGCCGCTGGTTCGAGGCCGGCGCGCCGGTGCGCTGAAGTCCGCCCGCGGCTACAATGCCGGTCGTTGCCGCGTTCTGCTCTCTACCGCGGCACCTGTCGTCCCGACACCGTTGCTCACGGTCCGCCGCACGTCAGCCCCGAGCGGCGAGCATCACCCTGCCTTCCCTGCCCCCTGGTTCCCACGCGTTGCCGCCGTGCCGCGTGTGCCGCCACGTGCAGGGCTTGCCCCCGAATCCCCAAGCAACCCGGAGCCCCCATTTGGCCAAGGAAGAACTGATCGAGATGAACGGCAAGGTCGAAGAGATCCTGCCCGACTCGCGCTACCGCGTGACGCTGGAGAACGGCCACTCGCTGGTGGCCTACACGTCGGGCAAGATGCGCAAGAACCACATCCGCATCCTCGCCGGCGACAGGGTCTCGCTCGAGATGTCGCCCTACGACCTGAGCAAGGGGCGGATCACGTTCCGCCACCTCGAGCGCACGTCGGCCGGCCCGCGCCCACCGCAGCGCAGTTTCCGCTGAGCGCCCGCAAGGCGCTCTTCACGACGGGCGACCGCAAGGCGCCCACCCCTCGGCCGGCAAACGACAGGACGACCGGCCCTCTCGAAAGGTAGACCCGCATGGGTAACAGACTCTACGTCGGCAATCTCGCGTACTCGATCCGCGACGACGACCTGCAACAGCAATTCGCCGAGTTCGGCCACGTCGCCTCGGCGAAGGTGATGATGGACCGCGACACCGGCCGCTCGAAGGGCTTCGCCTTTGTCGAGATGGGCACCGACCAGGAGGCGCAGGCCGCAATCCGCGGCATGCAGGGCCGCACCATCGACGGCCGCGCGCTGGTCGTCAACGAGGCGCGCCCGCGTGAAGACCGGCCCTCGGGCGGCGGATTTGGCGGCGGCCAGCGCCGCGGCGGCGGCTACGGCGGCAGCCGGGGGTACTGACCCCTCGGCCGGCGAAGGCCGGCCATCCCCCGTGGGGATCGAGCGAAGTGGCATGGCCACATCCGCCCGAGAACGCCCCCGGGGGTGAGCCACCCCCTTTTCGCGGGCAGCACGCAGGCCGATGATGCGGCCGGCGGAGGCACAACCTCGCCTCCGGCGGGGGGTGACCCATGCAGCTCGAAGGCTCTTGCCACTGCGGCGCGGTGCGGTTCACGGTGCAGTCGCACGAGGCGGTGCCGTTCATGCGCTGCTACTGCTCGATCTGCCGCAAGACCGCGGGCAGCGGCGGCTTCGCGGTCAACCTCGGCGGCGACCATGCGTCGCTGCAGGTGCAGGGCCGCGAACACCTGAGCATCTACCGCGCGAAGCGCGCCGACGGCAGCCTGAGCACCGGCCAGCGCCACTTCTGCCGCCACTGCGGCAGCGCACTCTGGCTGTGGGATCCGACCTGGCCCGACCTCGTGCACCCGCACGCCGGCGCCATCGACACCCCGCTGCCGGTGCCGCCGCAGTCGGTGCACATCTTCCTCGCCGACAAGCCGGCCTGGGTGGAAGCCCATCTGCGCCCGGGCGACCAAGCGTTCGACGCCTACCCCGACTTCTCGCTCGCCGAGTGGCACCAGCGCCACGGCGGGCCGACCTGAGGGCGGCCGCGTGGAGCTGCTCGTCGAGCCGCTGCTGGTGGCGGTCTCGTTCACCGCGGTGATGCTGGCCGCGGCGTGGGTGCAGCACCGCGAGTTCCGTCGCACCGGCGACCCCCCGCTAACGACCGTGCGCGGGGCGCTCGTCTATGGCGCCGGCTCTTTCCTGTCGAGTCTCGTGGCGCAGGTCTGGAACCCGCCGACCTGGCAGAAGGTGGTGCTGGTCGGCGCGGTGCTCTTGCTGCTCGTCCTGGTGCGCCGCCACTGGCGGGGCCGGCTGCCGCCCACCCTCGCCCGCCACCTCGAGCCGCGGGTGCCGAGTCTGGGCCCCCCGCGGCCCGCGTACCGCCACGGCGTCGCGCTGGCGCGCCGCGTCAGGCGCCTGCTCGGGCGCGAGTAGCGGGCGGAGGCCTGCGATCGCTCACGCCGGCGCCGGCCCCTGCCACAGCGCCGCGAAGAAGTGGCAGGCGCTGCCGGCGATCACGAAGAGATGCCACGCGAAGTGAGCGTACCGGAGCCGCGAGTCGAAGTGGAACAGCACCGCGCCGGCGGTGTAGGCCAGCCCGCCGGCCACCAGCCACGCCAGCCCGGTGGGCGACATGCGCTGCACCAGCGGGACGATCGCCACCAGCACCACCCAGCCCATCGCGACGTAGAGGCCGGTGGAGGCCAGCGGGTGGCGCAGCCGGTTCGCGAGCTTGGCCACCACACCCACCGCGGCCAACCCCCACACCAGCCCGAACAGCACCCAGCCCCAGGCGCCGGCGAGCACGCCGAAGGTGAACGGCGTGTAGCTGCCGGCGATGAAGAGGAAGATCGCCGCATGGTCCAGGCGGTTGAAGAACCGCTTCGCGCGCCCTGCCGGCAGCGCGTGATACAGCGCCGACACCCCGTACAGCAGCATCGCCGTCGCCGCGAACAGGCTGACGCCGACGATGCGCCCGGCACCGGCACCGGGATCGGCGAAGACGATCAGGATCGGCAGCGAGGCCACCGCCAGCAGCACCGCGAGGCCATGGCTCAGCGCATTGGCGACCTCTTCGCCGGTCGTCTGCCTGCGGTCGTCGTCGATCGTGCGCCGCACGGCTTCAGCCCGTCACCGGCGCGCAACCCTGTGCCTTGAGCACCCGCTGCGTCGACGCGGGGTACTTCGCCAGCCTGTCGGCCGGCCTGCGCGGCCGTGGCACCAGCTCGCCGCCGCAGTTGGGGCAGCGGCCGGCGAGCACGCCCTCGGCGCAGCCGGCGCAAAAGGTGCACTCGAAGGTGCAGATGCGCGCCAGCACCGAATCGGGCGGCAGGTCGCGGTCGCAGCATTCGCAGTTGGGGCGCAGTTGCAGCATCGGCAGGGGCCTCGTGCATATCGGCCAGCGACGATAAGCGCGCGCCCCTTCGGCGGGCAAGCCGCAACGGCGGACATCGTGCCCACCGATTCCGCCATCGGGCCGCGGCTTGACCAGGCGCAACGGCTTCAGCCGTCGAGCAGCGCGCCGAGCAGCGGCGCCAGCGGCTCGCGGCCGGCCGGTGTGACTTCGAGCGCACGCTCGCCCGGGTGACGTCGCAGCCAGCCTCGCTGCGTAAAGTGGCCGAGCAGCGCCGCGCCCAGGCGGCCGGCGAGGTGGTCACGCCGCTCCGACCAGTCGAGGCAGCGGTACGCGACGCGCGACGCGACGCCACGGGTGGCGGCGTCGGCGTCGAAGCCGAGCGCCGCCAGGCCGACGCGCCCGGCCTCGGTGACCCGCAGCGCGTCGCCTTCGGGCGCGAGCCAGCGCTGCATCAGCAGCGCGCGCAGCAGGCCGACGCCGAGCCGTCCGGCCAGGTGCCCGTAGCAGCAGCGCGCGTGGCGCAGCCGCCGGCGTGCCGGGCTCGACCACGCCCGTTCGTGGCTGCCGCGTTCGGCCACCAACGCCAGCGCGGCGAGCGCCTGTGCGACCTCGCCGTCGGCGAGCCGGTAGTAACGATGGCGGCCGCGCGGCTCGCAGGCGATGAAGCCGGCATCGAGCAGCCGCGCAAGGTGGCCGCTGGCGGTGGCCGCGGTGACCGACGCCGCGGCCGCCAGTTCGCTCGCGCTCGCCATCTCGCCGTCGAGCAGGTAGGCGAGCATGCGGGCCCGCGACGGGTCGGCGATCTGCGCCGCCACGCCCGCCAGCCGCGGCTCGTGCGGCGCGGGGCTCGGCTGTGCGCGGGGCGCGGCGGCGGCGTTGGCGGGCATGGTCGCGGGGTCCTCAGAGGGTGTTTCCCAAATCAACGTGCCCGCGCCGGGGCGGCCAAGAGCCCTGAGCAAGGCGTGGCGCGCAGCCCGGGCCAGGAGGCCCGGGCAAGCGACGCAACACCGCGCAGGGCTCTTGGCCGCCCCGGCCCTTCGGGTGGGGCCCGGCAAAGGGCCCACTCGGTGTTGCGAAGCCTCGCCGGGCCCACCAACCCGGCTGTGCTTCGCGCCTTGATTGGGCCCTTTGCGGGGCTCCACGCGGGCACGTTCATTTGGGAGACACCCTCTCAGCGCAGCACCGCCTTCGAGTCCGGCGGCGCCTGTTCGCGGTCGAGCAGCCCATAGTCTCGCAGCACCTGCGCCACGCGCAGCCGGTAGCCGGCGAAGACCCCGTCGCGCCCCTGCTGCTGGCCGGCGCGGTGCGTGGCGTGGTTGCGCCACGCGCGCACCGCGTCCTCGTCGCGCCAGAAGCTCAGACTCAGGTAGTGGCCCGGGCGACTCACGCTCTCGAAGCGTTCGACCGAGACGAAGCCGTCGATGCGCTCCAGCTCGTCGCGCAGCCCGGCAGCCAGCTCGAAGTAGCGCCCGGCGGCACCGGGCGCCGGCTGCAGCTCGAAGATCACCGCGATCACGCCGCCACCGCCTGCGCCGGGCGCTCGAAGGTGCTCTCCACCACCTCGGTGAAGGTGCGCTCTTCGCGGACGACGAATCGCGAACGCTCCGCGAACTCGAAGTTCGCGCGCCCTTCGGGGTCGGCCTTGATCCGTGTGCGGTAGGCCTCGTACGCGGCCAGGCTGGGAAAGGCGACCAGCCCCCAGGCCTCGACGTTGGAACCTTCGTGCGGCAGGAAGTAGCCCACAAGGTGGCCGCCGCAGCGCGGGATGATGCGGCCCCACGCGGTGGCGTACTCGCGGAAGGCTTCGCGCTGGAAGGGGTCGATCTCGTAGCGGATGAAGCAGGTCAGGGTTATGGCTCGGGCTGTCACCGGTTGAACACGTGGCGACGTTAGCCTGAAGCGACGCGACGACGTTTCGGCGGCTGCCGAAGCGTCGTCGCTGCGCCGTTGCAACAGGCGGTTGCACCGGCTCGCCGCTGGGATGTCGATCTGTCAGACTGCACGCCGCACCCCGACGGGACCAGGCGGGCGGTGACGCCACCACCCGTCCCGCAACCAGGCGGCCATCGCCGCGCAGGAGGCTTGGTGACATGATGCTCGCTCCCCTTTCCCGCTCAACGGCGCGCCTTGCGCTTGCCGGCACCCTCGTCTTCACGGCGCTGCTTGTCGGCTGCGGCGGCGGCCGCGCGCCGGTTGCCGAGGCCCTGCCCGCCGGTGCCGGCGGCTGGACCAAGCTGATCCCGCGGCCGACCGAGATCGACGGCCAGCTCGTCACCGCCAGCTGCTCGCGCGCGCCCGGCAGCAATGCGGCCTTCCACTTCTGGGCCAAGCGCGGCAGCGTCAACAAGCTGGTGGTCTTCTTCGAAGGCGGCGGCGCCTGCTGGGACAGCGCCACCTGCTCGCTGCCGATCACCGCCAACAGCCAGCCCGGCGCCCCCGGGCTGTACAAAGCCGAGATCCTGGCCAGCGACGACCCGACGCGGCTCTCGGGCATCTTCGACCTCACCGATGCGCGCAACCCGGTGAAGGACTGGAGCATGGTCTACGTGCCGTACTGCACCGGCGACATCCACAGCGGCTCGAAGAGCACCGGCTACACCAGCATCCTCAACGGCCAGCCGTTCACGATCGAACACCGCGGCGCCGACAACTTCCGCCTCATCCTGCGCTGGATGCGTGACAACTTCGACACCGCCACCGACCAGGTCCTGGTCGCCGGCTCGAGTGCCGGCGGCTACGGCGCAGTGACCCACTTCCCGGCGGTGCGTGATGCCTGGCCGGGTGCGCGTGCGGCGATGCTCGACGACGCCGGCCAAGGCGTGGCCCCCGACAGCTTCCAGGCGCCGCGCAACAACAACTGGAACTTCCAGCTTTCGGCCGCGGTGTATGGCGCCAACCCGCAGTCGACACCGATCGGCGAGACCGTCAAGCGCCTGGCCGACAAGTACCCGAACGACCGCTTCGCGCAGTACACGACCGCGACCGACCTCGTGCAGATGCAGTTCTACGACATCCAGATCAACGGCCTCACCGGCACCCAGGGGACCGCGTGCACCGGCTGGATCAACGGCATGCTCGCCGGGCTGCAGATCAACCAGCAGGCCTCCAATTTCCGGAGTTATGTGGCTGCCGGAACCACGCACACCCTGCTGCGCGGCACCAGCCCCGATGCCGCCGGCGTGCCGCTGTTCTTCCGCGAGGCCAGCGCCGCCGGCGTGCTGTTCACCGACTGGCTGGCGGCGCTGCTGTCGCCCACCGGGAGCGGCTGGGTGAACCGCACCTGCACCAACTGCACGACGCTGCCGGTGGCCTGCCCGTTCTCGGCCGGCGACGGGGTGGCATCACGCTGAGCGGTCGTCGCAACGGTGGCCCTCCGCCGGGCCGGATCGCGGCGGGCGGGCCGGCGCGCGGGCCGCCTCTCGAGTTGATCCGGCTCCGCCGGGCAACTTGAACCCCCGCGGGGGGCGGGCCGGCCTGGCCCGGCCCTGGCGGTGCTCAGAGGGCGCCCATGCGGCTTCGTTCGCCGCCGTGAGCCTCGAAGGCAGCAGGCGGCGCGATGCGGTCGTTGAGCCGGGCTCTGCACCTCGCCGCCCCTGCGGCAGGGCGGTGGGGTCGCCTGCGTTCTCCGGTCGCCGCTCGCGGGGATGCGACTTCTGCCCGGGGCGGTTCCCTCGTCAACACCCCGGTGCCGCGTCACCCGCGGTGGCGACCGCGAATCCTCCTTGCGCCCGCAGGCGCCACCACCGCCCTGCGACCACCACTGTGGCACCCCGCCTCGTGGCGCGCCACCGATGGTGCCGGGCAGGTGGCTCGGGGGTGCGGGCGCATGGAGGATTCGCGGTCGCGGCACGCGTGACGGGCTGACGCGGTGTTGACGAGGTGATGGTGCCGGGCAGAAGTCGCATCCCCGCGAGCGGCGACTGGAGAACGCGCCCCCGGGCCGCCTGCCCCGCAGACTGCGGCCGGGTGCGGGGCCTCGGCCTGCAGCGGCACCGCCGAAGGTCGGCGTCGCGCCGCATGCGGCCAGTCCTCTACCCTTGCTGTCGAGTTCGAACGCAAGAGCGTATCAGCAGGGAATGACAGTCACGCGCGGCCAGCGCGCCGCATAACGCTTCTGCTGCACGCGCTCGCGGTAGGTCTGCACGCTGACCCGCACCGGGTTGCGGCGCACGGCCATGCCGAGCAGATCGTCGAGCCCGTGCGGCGCGATGACCTCGATGCGGTCGTCGTCGTGCAGCCGCACCGCCACCGCGGTGGCGTACTCGGGCCACGATGCCACCGCGTCGTGCAGCGATGGCAGCGGCGCCACCGGGTGGCCGAAGTGCGCCTCGAACCACAGGTGCACCGCGGCCTGGTTGGTCACCTCCCACGGCAGCCCCGGGCGCAGCACCTGCAGCCGCGTCTGCAGCGAGCGCTCGTACTCGCGGTCGAGCCGCTCGGCCTCGAAGCAGGCGACGTCGATGTCGGCCGGCGGTGTCGGCTCGGCGTGGCCGTGCAGCCGGTCCCAGACCAGGTTGCGAAGCGCCCCGGCGCCGATGCACCAGGCGGCCAGCCGCAGCGAGCGCACCGCATGCAGCGCATCGAGGAACCAGGGCGAGCCGCGAACGATCTGCTGCAGCGCCCGCACCGGGTCGCGCGGGTGGGGCTCGTCGGGCAGGGGCGGCATCGTCACGTGGGCGGGGGGCTGGCGATTCTCCGCCCGCGGCCGCGAGCCGGCCGGGCCGATGGCGGCGGCTGATAAGCTCCCCGTCCATGCGCCCCATCCTGCCCTGCCTCGCCGCTGCCATGCTGCTCGCCGCCTGCGCGTCGGGCGACGGGTCGTCCAAGCTGTCGACCGCCGCCACCACGCCGTTGTCGGACCTCAACCTCGTCAACGCGCCGATCCCCGAGGTGCTGGCTGCGGCGCAGAAGGCGCCCTATGCGGTTCCCGCCGACAGCGGCTGCCCGGCGCTCGCCGCCGCGGTGCGCTCGCTCGACGAGGTGCTCGGCCCCGACCTCGACGCCCCGGCCACCGAGGCCAACCCGAGCCTGATCGAACGCGGCGGCGACGCCGCGGCGAGCGCGCTGCAGAGCGCCGCCGCCGGCGTGGTGCCGTTCCGCGGCTGGGTGCGCAAGTTGAGCGGCGCCGAGCGCTACTCGAAGCAGGTGGCCGCGGCGATCGCCGCCGGCACCGTGCGCCGCGGCTTCCTGAAGGGCATCGCGCGCGCGAAGCAGTGCTGACCGCGGCAAACTCTCAGCGCCTGATCGGCAGCATCGCCTCGAACTCCGAGAACAGCTGCTGGCCCTCGGGCAGCGTTGCCACCGGCACGAACTCGCAGGCGGCGTCGAACTCGGCCCACATCGCCTGCACCACCGGGTCGTGGTGGGCACGTTCGATGGCCTGCGGCGACGCCCACTCGAAGACCTCGACGAAGGTGCCGTCGGCGGCCTGCGCGACGAACGGTGGCCGCTCGGTCACCAGCCCCTGGCCGGTGAGCACGCCGTGGTGGCGCGCGACGATGGCCTGCAGTTCGGCCGCCTTGCCGGGGCGGGGCTTGTAGACGGCGATCACGGTACGGGGCATCGGGAGCCTCCTTCGATTCACCCGCGGCGTTCGCGGGCCCAGTCGTCGACGACACGCGACAGCACCGCCAGCGGCACCGAGCCGGTGGCGAGCACCAGATCGTGGAAGTCGACCAGCGAGAACCGCGCGCCGGCGCTCGTGCGCGCGCGGTCGCGCAGCGCCAGGATGTGCTTCATGCCGATCATGTAGGCGCAGGCCTGGCCGGGGTTCGACACATAACGTTCGACTTCGGAGGCCGAGATGCCGTAGGCGATCGCCTGCTCGCGTGTCCATCGCTTCGTGTGCAGCCCGGTGTCGACGACCAGCCGGCGGGCGCGGAAGAGCTGCGCCTCCCAGGCGCCGACCAGCGACGGCAGATCGTCGTCGTACCAGCCTTGTTCGATCGCCAGACGCTCGGCGTACAGCGCCCAGCCCTCGCTGTGCGCGCTGCCGCCGGCGAACACGCGCAGCTGCCGCCAACGCGGCAGCGAGCTCATCTCCTGCTGCAGCGCGAGCTGGAAGTGGTGGCCCGGCACCGCCTCGTGGACGGCGAGGCTGCGCATCCCGAGCGTGTTGAACACCGGCCCCGGCAGCGGCACCCAGAACACACCCGGGCGGCTGCCGTCGCGCATCGGCGTCGTGTAGTAGGCCGAACTGGTGCGCTCGGTCAGCCCCGGCACACGGCGCACCTCCACCGGCGCCTTCGGCTGCAGCCGGAACAGCGCACGCGACCGCAGCTCGGCGTCGTGCACCGCAGCGGCGTAGCGGCGCAGCAGCTCGGGGCGCGGGTCGGGCTCGGCCGGCAGCCGCGTCGCCAGGCGCAGCGCGTCGGCACGTTCCTTCACGCTGCCTTCGTGGCGGCCCATGCGGCGCAGCACGCGGTCGATCTCGCCTTCGATTCGCGCCACCTCGTCGAGGCCGATGCGGTGGATTTCTTCGGCATCGAGCTCGGTGGTGGTGTTGGCCTTCAGCGCCTGCCGGTAGGCGGCCTCGCCCTCGGGCAGCCGCCACCAGCCGGCGTCGGTGCCGCAGCGCGGGTGAAGCTCGTCGAGCCAGGCGTTCAGCCGCGTGTAGGCCGGCCGCAGGTGCTGCTCGACCAGCCTGCGCGCGTCGGCGATCGTGCGTTGGCGCGTCGCGGCGAGCGCCGCAACCCCCTCGCTGCGGCGGGCCAGGCCGGCGACCAGCGGGTTGTCGTCGGCCGGGGCGCGCAGGAGCGACTCGACCTGCGCGCGTGAACGCTCGACGATGAACCGCGGCGGCAGCAGGCCGCGCGCCACCGCGGCGCGGGACAGCCCGAGCCCTTCGTCGATGCGCTGCGGAACCTGCTCGAGCAGCGCCAGCCAGTTGTCGGCGTCGCCGCGGTCGCGAAGCGGGTGCAACTCGCCCAAGCGATTGACCAGGCTCACCTGCAGGCCGCCCTGGTCGAACATGAAACGATGGTCGCGGAAGCGGTGGCCGTCGACGGCGCGGGCAAGCGACCAGCTCACCGTCTCGGCGGACACCCGCTGCGCCGCCGGCAGCGGTGCCGCGAGGTGGCGCCCGGCCTCGGCGAGGCCGCGTCTCGCGAGCGAGAACTCGCGCTCGCGTTGCGCCTCGGTTCGCGGCGTCAGCCGGCGCTCGAGCTGACGCTGCTCGGCCGCGGGCAGCAACGGTGCGAACTGCGCCCGCTCGGGCGAGACGCGCACCCAGTCGGCTGCAAAGCGATCGGCCCAGTCGTCGAAGGCTGCGCCCGCGGCGGCACCGGAGGTCGGCGTCGTGCGCGTCTGCGAACCCGGGCTCGAGCAGCCGCCGGCCAGCGCCGCGCCGGCCAGCAACAGGCGACGTCGAGGCAGCGCGGGGGCACGCGGTCCGCTGCTCATGCCACACCGAGGGCGCCGTAGGCGAGGCGCTTGAACTCGCCCGCCAGCGGGTGGAAGAAGGCCATCTGGCGCTGCGCCATCAGGATGCCGGCGACGCCGTCGCGAGGCGAGATCCACCACTGGGTGCCGGCGATCCCGCCCCAGCGGAACTCGCCCGGCCGCGCCGCCGGGTCGCCGGCCACCGGCGCGGCCACCGTCACCGCGCCGGCCAGCCCATGGCCAAGCCCGGTCATCACGGTGGCCGGGAAGCGCACCCAAAGACCCTCCGCGACGTGGTTTCGCGTCATCAGCTCGATCGTCGCCGGCTTCAGCAGCGTCGGCCCGCCGGGCATCAGGCTCTGCAGCAGGCGGATCCAGTCGGTCAGCGTCGACACGAGCCCGCCGCCGCCGGCCAGGCGCGGCATCGGCCGCAGAAGGGCGCCTGGTGGGTCGTCGTCGACGCGGGTCAGCCCGGGCACCATCGGCTGCAGCAGGTCGGCCCCCTGAACCAGGTCCACCAGCCGCGGCGCCTTCGCCTCCGGCACCCAGAAGCCGGTGTCGACCATCCCCAGCGGGCCGAAGATGCGTTCGGCGAAGAAGCGGTCGAGCGGCTGGCCGCTCAGCACCTCGATCAGCCGGCCGAGCACGTCGGTGGCCACCGAATACTCCCAGCCCGTTCCCGGGTGGTGCACCAGCGGCAGGCCGGCCAGCGCGTCGAGCATGCCCTCGAGCGGCACGCGCCGGTCGCGCACCCGTGCCGCGACGTAGGCGTCGTAAATCAGCGTGCCAGGGTCCAGCAGCCCGAGGCTGAGCCCCGAGGTGTGCGTCATCAGGTGGCGCACCGTGATCGGGCCTTTCGCCGGCTCGGTGTCGTCGATGCGCGTCGCCCCAGGCCGCAGCACGCGGCGCGCGCCAAGCTGCGGCAGCCAGTGCTCGACCGGGTCGTCGAGCCCGAAGCGCCCCTCCTGCCACAGCATCAGCGCCGCGCACGAAGTGACGAGCTTGGTGTTGGAGTAGACGCGGAAGATGTGCCCGGGCGCGAGCGGTGTCTGCCTCGCGGCGTCGGCATGGCCGGTGGCGGACAGCTCGACTACGTCGCGGCCGCGCAGCAAGGCCCACGACAGCCCGGTGAAGAGTTGGGCGTCGACCTGGCGGCGCATCGCGTCGCGCAGCGGCGCGAAGGCCGGCACGGCGGGGGTGGGCATCGTCATCGGCAAAGGCTCCCGGGACAGGGTCGGCGGCGCGATTCTGCGCTCACCCCGGCGCGGCCCGGGATTGGCGGACAAGCCGCGCGATGGTGCCGCAAGACGTGCCCGCCCGCCGGCGCGTGATAGCGTCGCCACGCATGAAGATCCTCGTCACCGGCAGCGCCGGCCACCTCGGCGACGCGCTCGTGCGCACGCTGCGCGTCCTCGGGCGCGACGTCGTCGGCATCGATGTGCTGCCCTCGCCCACCACCGACGTCGCCGGCTCGATCGCCGATGCCGACACCGTGCGCCGCTGCATGCGCGGCGTGCACGCCGTGCTGCACGCGGCGACGCTGCACAAGCCGCATGTCGACTCGCATCCGCGCCAGGCCTTCGTCGACGTCAACGTCACCGGCACGCTGAACCTGCTCGAGGCCGCGGTGGCCGAAGGGGTGCAGTCCTTCGTCTTCACCAGCACCACCAGCACCTTTGGCGACGCGCTGGTGCCGCCGCCCGGCGAACCCGCGGCCTGGATCACCGAGGACGTGGTGCCGCAGCCGAAGAACATCTACGGTGTGACGAAGGTCGCCGCCGAAGACCTGTGCCGGCTCTTCCACCGCAACCAGCGGCTGCCGGTGCTGGTGCTGCGCACCTCGCGCTTCTTTCCCGAGGACGACGACCAGGCGCATGTGCGCAGCGCCTACGACGAGGCCAACGCAAAGGCCAACGAGTTCCTCTACCGCCGCGTCGAGATCGAGGACGTGGTCGATGCCCACTTGCTCGCGGTCGAGAGGGCGCGCGAGATCGGATTCGGCCGCTACATCGTCAGCGCGACCTCACCCTTCACGCGCGAGGACCTGGCCGGACTGCGGCGCGACGCTCCGGCCGTCGTGCGGCGCCGCGTCCCCGCGTACGAGGCGGTGTATGCGGCGCGCGGCTGGCGCATGTTCCCGAGCATCGACCGCGTCTACGTCAACGATCTGGCGCGCAGTGAGCTCGGCTGGCAGCCCCGGCACGACTTCGCCAGTGTCGTCGCGCGGCTGGCCGCGGGCGGCGATCTGCGCAGCCCGCTGGCGGTGCAGGTCGGCGCCAAGGGCTACCACCGCAAGGTGGCGACCGCGGACTGATCCAGCCCTTTGCCCTGCGCTCGCCGGGCGGCGCTCAGAAACTGCGAATCGATCGGATGGCGTCGCGCGCTGCGTTCACGATGCCCTCGGTCACTTCGGCCGAACGGCCCGCGGGGTCGGGGTCGGGCTTCGACATCAGCGCCCCGCCCAGCACACCCGGGCAGCGCGGGTCGAACGGAATCTGGCGAATGATGCTGGCGTGCGACGGCGACCGCGTCCGGCTTCCGCCGATGCCGGAGATCTGATGCACGTAGTCGAGCTGCAGCAGTGCCAGCGAGCGGAACAGGTTCGAAGGCCCGAAGGTGGCCCGGCCGTTGACGAAGCGGCTGATGCGCCCGTCGCTGTTGCCGTACGCGGCGTTCTGCCAGCGAATGATGCACAGCTGCGTCGAGAGGTCGACCTGCCCGCTGAAGTCGGCCAGCCGCCGACGGTCGTTGGGCGCCAGCGAGCCGGGCCGCTCGGTGTCGGGGGCACGCAGGATCATCGCCGTCAGCAGCAGGAACTGCACCAGCATCACGTCCTCGCGCGAGGCCTTGCCGCCCGGCGCGACCGCCGAGTCGAGGTCCCAGAAGATGAGGTCGGGTGTGTCCTTGGGCACGATCAGCTTGGCCATCTCGCGGTCTCCATGGCTCACCGCGTCGACGGGCCGAGCGGTGCTCGATGGGGAGTACGGCGCGGACGTCCGGAACCGGACATGACCGTGCCGGCTCGGGAACGAGACGCCGGCGGCCGGGGCCGACAGGACAGTCGCGCGCCGTGTTGTTACTCGTCGCGCCGGCGACCCGGCCAGAAGTCGCGCACCGCCAGCACCAGGCAGACGCCGAAGAAGAGCGCGCCGAGAGCGCCGATCCAGCGCTCGGTGGCCGACCCGGCACCGAGCGCCATCCATAACCCGGCGGCGGTGAGCGCGGTGCACCCCAGCAGGTCCAGCATGCCGAAGCCGATCCGCCAGGCACCGTCAGCGCGCGGGCGTGGCGGCGGGGCCAGGCGCCCGGGCAGCGCCGTCAGCGGCTCCGGCTCGTCGTGCGGGTGCGTGCGGAAGGTGCGCGCCGCGACGTCGACGATCAGCCGCCAGTCGCGTCCCCAGCCGTCTCGCCATGCCAGGCGCAGCTCGCCGCCGTCGGCGAAGCTCACGTCGGGGGCACCGCCACGGCTCGAGAACGCGAGCAGCAATTGATCGCCGGGCGGGGCGACCACACGCACGTCGGCCCACGGGCCGGTGCGTTCGTCGATGCCATGCCAGGTGTCGACGCGGCAGCGGCCGTCCGGTGCGGTCAGCGTCTGCGGCGGCGGCGTTTCGTCCATGCGGGCGCGACGCTATTGCGCCGGCCGTATGAAGATTGAACTTCTTGTGCCCGATGGAGTCAGAGCGTTATGGATAAAGAAGACGCTCGATTTCAGAAGTTGGAGCAGTTGCACGAGAGGCGCAAGCAGGTCGTGCGATT